>OBZW01000649.1_pt1 | contig 17400 bp, 10 predicted proteins | sample 1477021 | NCBI WGS metagenome assembly OBZW01 (sample SAMEA2580262, study PRJEB22360) | human gut metagenome | biome: human gut; feature: human-associated habitat; material: faeces | place: Denmark | collected 2008/2010
TGCGCACTTCGCGCATCAGGTTGTCGTTTTCGTACTGGATGGAGCTGGTATCTACAGAAACTTTGGCGCAGAAATCCTTGAAGCCTTCCGGCAGTTCGGGACTCCACAATACGGTCAAGTTCGGTTCCGGAGAAGGACCGAGGTTGTATAGCGTCTGCAAAAAGCGGAAAGAAGTCTTGGTGACCTTCACGCGTCCGTCGTTGAAGCGTCCGCCGATGGCTTCGGTCACCCAAGTCGGGTCGCCGGCAAAGATATCATTGTACGACTGCATGCGCAGATGGCGTACCATACGTAGTTTGATGACGAACTGGTCTATCAGTTCCTGTGCAAACGTCTCGTCAATCTTGCCGTGAGCCAAATCGTATTCGATGAAAATGTCGAGGAACGAAGATACGTTACCCAGTGACATGGCTGCTCCGTCCTGCTCTTTGATGGCAGCAAGATATGCCATGTATACCCATTGCACGGCCTCTTGAGCTGATGTAGCCGGATGGCTGAGGTCGAGTCCGTAATATTCGCCCATAACCTTGATGTCCTTCAAAGCTTTGATTTGTTCTGCCACTTCTTCGCGTAGACGGATGCGTGCTTCGGTCATCGGGCCGGTGAGGTTGCGCAAGTCCTCCTGCTTGGCTTCAATCAGACGGTCGATGCCGTAGAGAGCCAATCGGCGGTAGTCGCCGATGATACGTCCGCGGGCATAGTTGTCGGGCAATCCGGTAAGGAATCCCAGTGAGCGGAAGGAACGGATTTCTTCGGTATATACATCGAATACGCCGTCGTTATGTGTTTTGCGGTAATGGGTGAAGATGTCTTTTACTTTATCGTCCACTTCCACTCCGTTTTCACGGCATGCTTTTGCTACCACGTTGATGCCTCCGAAAGGTTTGATGGATCGTTTCAACAGTTCATCAGTCTGCAAACCGACAATAAGTTCATTGTCCTTATCAATATACCCGGCTTTATGAGAAGTGATGGTAGATACGGTGGTATTGTCCAGTGAACGGACGCCATTGTTGTTCCTTTCTTCTTCGAGAGCCTTCAGACAGATGTCCCAGATACGTTTGGTACGTTCGGTAGGTCCCTGCAAGAAAGATGCATCCCCGGTATAGGGTGCGATGTTTTTACTGACGAAATCACTGACATTGATTTCTTTATTCCAAAGCCCATTGGTAAAGGTTTTGTTCAATTCCATAAAATTTGTTTTTGTTAGTAGGTTAGATAATGTTATCCTTTAGAGCGCGCAAAAATACTGAATAAATTCCGTAATTTTATAAGAGATACTTCTCTTTTTATGTTGAACAGCATAAAATAACTATTATTAGGTAGTGAATGTCCGGGGGAGTAGAGATGTTAATACTTTCTTTATATGTGGTTTATGAATTGAAACAAGAACCGAATAATAATCTGCATTATTTACAAATGATGTAGGTTTAAGGAACAGTCGTATTCTGAACCTAATTCAGTCGTATAGTGAATGCCATTCAGTCGTATACTGAATAGGGTTCAATCGTATACTGAATGTGGTTCTTTGTAAATATACTGATAGCCAGTAAGTTATAAAACTCTGTCTTGCCCTTGATAAATTTCAACAAATAGCCTAAATGCCGTTATGTTCGTTCCGTAGTGGGTATAAATAAGAATTTTGGTATAATTGCTCTGTTTTTGTGCAGAAAAGTTTGTAGAATAAAAAATGATTTGTATCTTTGCACCGCTTTAAAAGAAAAGTACTTCTGAAAAAGAAGTTTTGGAGAGGTGGCAGAGTGGTCGATTGCGGCGGTCTTGAAAACCGTTGTGCTGCGAGGCACCCGGGGTTCGAATCCCTGTCTCTCCGCTGAACTAACTGGATAATGAATAGGTAAGTCTCATAAATTCAACGATTTGTGGGACTTTTTTTATTCCATTATCTCTGCCCTATCGGATATTATTTAGCCCTTTATAGAATAAGAATTTATACTTTAGTTTTGACTGAACTTCAGTATATATGTGCAATTTTAGAACAAATAATCTAAAAATGATTTTCTTTTGTAACTTAGCATAATATTTAAAACAAATATGGTAAAAGCTACAAAAGATAATAGGCCTTTTTCAAGTGGTGTGTTTGATTTAGAGGAGTTCAATATTTATACAAAGGTAATTGATTTGCCTCTTGACGGGATTCCGACATATCTAGAAGAAGGGATAAATGGAGTTTGTACCGGAGGCTCTGCTCTTTTTAATGTGTTTTCTAATAAACGCAGGGTTGTGAAGAATGATTTGATAACTATTTTTCCTTATCAGTTGGCAAGTATAACCGAAATCAGTACAGACTTTGCCGTTATTTTCTTTAAAGTACCAAAGAAATTGTTTATGGATACCATTAATGGGCTGGGTAGGCTTACACTTGACTATTTTTTCTATATGAGGAAATATTATAGCTCTCCGCTCAGTGAAGAAGAGTATAAGCGCTTTGTTCATTTCTGTCATATATTGTCATACCGTGTAGATTTATCTTGTGCCTTTCTTAGGAGGGAATCGGTGATGTATTTATTGAGGGTTTATTATTGGGACTTGTATGTGGGCTATAAGAGTAACCCCAAGGCTATGGCTTCCGTGAAGTTTGTACGTAAAGAGAAGCAGGTTTTTGAATTCTTTTATTTGGTTATAGAGTATCATACTATAAGTCGTGATGTGGCATTTTATGCAGATAAGATGTGTATCTCACCTAAATATCTGACAATGTTAATAACAGATAATACTGGTCGTTCGGCTAAAGAGTGGATTGTGGAATATACCATACTTGAGATAAAAGTCTTATTGAAAGACTCCAATCTTGAAATAAAGGAAGTGGTTTCACGAACTAATTTTCAATCGAATTCTACGATGACACGTTTTTTTCGTAAGCATACAGGCACTACTCCGTCAGAATACCGTGAGAGAATGTTTGTCTGATATTTGGATAATTTGTACTTATACCAAAAGGCAAGAAAGATATGAAAGAATATCTTAAAATAATAGATGAAATAATCGCTCTTGTGGGGTTACATTTAATTCCCAAATTTGTTAATCTATATCAAGGCCAGGTTGACATAAGATGTGAGGAAAATGATACTGGAGTCTTAATTAATATTATTGTGTCTTTACCAGATAAAAATGAACTGCAGGCTTTGCAAAATCAAGTTGGTATGGACTCACTACAAGCCAAACAGATCTTAGAAGGAATATTAAAATTGGAGAAAATGGATTCATGCAAACCATTGGAAAACAGACAACTGGAATTGAAACGAATTTGGCTTAACAAGCTTGTTTCAGTGTTGGAAGAGCATATGGAAAATACAGAGTTTAATGTTGCTATGCTCTGTCAACTGTTGGGAATGAATCGAAAACTGTTGTATCGAAAGATTAAACAGTTGACGGGGGTTACTCCAGTAAGCCTTATTCGGCGTGTTAGGATGATAAGAGCCGCTACACTTTTATTACAAGGCAGATTCACTGTATCGGAAGTAATGTATATGGTAGGCTATTCCAATCCTTCTTATTTTTCCAGGTGTTTCATGGCAGAATATAATATTTCTCCAAGTCAATATGCAATAATTCAAAAAAAACAGGTGGAGCGTCCGAATAAGGGGGCACTCCACACATGATTCATTGTCTTTTGTTCTGTTATTTTTTATACCAATCCTTACAGTCATTTCCCATTGATTTTGCCCATGTAGCAAAACCGGGATATTGGCTGTCAATTCTGTTCCTTTCTGTTACCGGGGTAAACCCTAGCATCGGTATATCGATAGCAAATGGATATGCTCCTTTACGGTCGATATAGTAAGCATCATCATTGCTGCCAATCAATGACTGATTGGCATAAGCTGTAGCTTTGTGTTTGGGCAGATGAACCTCTGTGCGATTCTGTTCTCCTTGTGAATATTTTACGATGATGTATGGATTATAGGACAATAGCTGATTCTTTAGGAAAGAACCGTTGAATTCTCTGGTGACTACATATTTATTGCCTATATTCTGTTTGGCATTGGACATTACGATAATGGACGAAGTCTCTTTTTCCAATATTGCACCTTCCGGCAAAGTGATTTTATCGCCAATTTGTGCTGCATCTATCTGATAGGCAAATGCGTTAACATATGTAGCGCCATCATGTACCGGAGTGAATTCGTCAACGATCTTCGTTACTATATTCTTTTTGTCGAAATAGACTTTGCGTTCGTATTCTACAATTACGTCATTCATGTCATAATCGCCACCGGAAGGCCAAATATCTTCGAATGCCAGTGTGCCGGTAACATTTTCATCTTCATCGGGTTTGGGTTCTTCTTTATCACCTTCATCGGGAATAGACGGCCTTTCAGGATCGTCAATAGAACTTCCCGGAGTAGCATCTACATAAAATAAAAGGTCACAGTAGCTTTGATTTACACCATCTTCTGCTCCAAGAATCGTCTTGCCGCTTTTTTGGTCTTTAACAGAGACAAAGGCCGACATGTTGTTTTGGGGATTGGAAGTGCGAAGATTTGAATTGTATGGATTATATAAATCAGGCAATTTAAGATAATCTTCTAAATTATTTCCATAACCGTTCTTAAAACCGTCGGCATAAAGAAACCAGCCTACTGTATATCCTGCTGGGAATGTATCATGGGCTTGGCCGTCTTCATCGAAGTAAAGCAGACGAACTTTATTCCCGGATTCTAAAATCAATATTTGGCCGCCATACCAGTCAAAAGACACATTGGGGAATATAATGTATTTCCTCACTTGGTCTACATCGACGGACGTTCCGGTTTTATAAAAATAATATCCGAAAGTATTGTTATAACTTGCACTTCGATTGAGAAAAATGAGATTCAATGCGGTGTTGTCCTCCTTTATCGAAATATTGATAGTTTTTCCATTACCAAGTAATTTTGAATTGTCTTGTCCTCCTTTATTGAAGAATGTTTTCATCCGGTCTGTCAAATCCAAAATACTTTCATTACCAATATTTTTTTCCTTTGTCATATATTGGCTGTTCAGCTGACCTCCTTCTCCCCAATAGCACAGTGAGTATAGATTTTGGGATTTGTTTACTAAATAAGGTACATCAGACGAAGCGCGAGTGACAGACTTTGTTTTAGGATTTGATTTTGCCGACATGTCAAAAATGACAGCATTGTCTTTAATTTCAAGTTCTATGCATCCCGGCAATCCCCATGTCGCAGTATATAAATAAACTTTATTAAGATAGGTAGGAAGCTGCATTTTTCCCTCATACTTACCGCTGTTGTCGGTATAGGTTTTGAACAAGGCTTCTATACCCTCTTTCTTTATCGGCGTACCTTCCACTGTTTCCATCGGATTTTCACCGTAAATTTCTATCAAAGGAATAAACCCGTAAATGTCATAGTTGACAGAAAGCCGGACATCACTGCGCATCTCAAAGCCGAAATATTTATCCGGGTCAGGAAGAGGTTCTTTTTCACGATTCGGGTCGTATACGTCTTTCTCCATACAACCTGTCATAAGGCCTGAAAGTGCAAGCACTAAAATGAAAGCCCCAATGCTAATTAAGCGGTTTTGTTTCATAAGATATAAAAATGTTATGTTAATTTTATTTGTATGTATTTTTGATTAGTTACTTGCTCTTTAAATACCCGATACATTTTATTATGCAAATTTAGTCTGTATTGCTCAAACTCATTGATACAAAATTGACAAAAGAATGATAGAAAAAGGACAGTTGATTTTTTTTGTATATCCATGTGATAGTTTGTCGGGAGTGTCTTTTTGTTCTTCCTTTATTGGATTTTACCCTCTTTTCAGTATATTTGCGCTCGGCGTTTTAAGAATATTATCTTTGAGCCGATTCCAATACTAAACTAGATAGAATTAATGGAGAAAATAAATGCAGTAATTACGGGAGTGGGAGGGTATGTTCCTGACTATATTCTGACCAATGAAGAAATATCCAAAATGGTAGATACGACAGATGAGTGGATAATGGGGCGTATCGGTATAAAGGAAAGACGTATCTTGCACGAAGAAGGATTGGGGACTTCGTTTATGGCCCGTAAAGCTGTAAAACAATTAATGCAACGTACAAAATCTAATCCTGATGATATTGATTTGGTTATCGTGGCCACTACAACGGCCGATTATCATTTTTCTTCAACAGCATCCATATTATGTGAGAGAGTAAAGCTTAAGAATGCTTTTGCTTTTGATATGCAGGCTGTTTGTAGTGGCTTTTTGTATGCATTGGAAACTGGAGCCAATTTTATCCGTTCGGGAAAATACAAGAAGGTCATTGTAGTAGGGGCTGATAAAATGTCGTCGGTGATTGATTATACCGATCGTGCCACTTGTCCGATTTTTGGTGACGGTGCTGCCGCTTTCATGCTGGAACCCACCCGGGAAGATATGGGAGTAATGGATGCCGTATTGAGAACAGACGGGAAAGGTCTGCCCTTTTTACATATCAAAGCAGGAGGTTCCGTATGTGCTCCATCTTACTATACACTGGACAATCGGATGCATTATATTTATCAGGAAGGACGTACAGTCTTTAAATATGCTGTGGCCAATATGGCGGATGCTTGTGAGGCGGTCATGGAGAGGAATCACTTGACGAAGGAGGACATTGACTGGGTGATTCCCCATCAGGCAAACATGCGTATAATTACTGCAGTTTCGCAACGCTTGGGAGTATCTCCCGAAAAGGTAATGGTCAATATAGAACGGTATGGAAATACAAGTGCCGGCACGCTTCCATTGTGTGTATGGGATTTCGAGGATAAGCTGAAAAAGGGGGATAAACTGATTTTTACAGCATTCGGAGCAGGATTTGCTTGGGGGGCTATTTACGTGAAGTGGGGATACGACGGAAAAGGTTGAGGCTCTCTGATAAGATTTAGGTTGTTTGTTTTTTTTCTGATACAACTTTTAGTATCTTTGCGAAACAGCAGTTTTTTATTGTGACAGAAAATTGCATGTGTTTTGTTAACCATATAGAAAACTAAAAACAATCAGCGTATTATGAACCAGGAATTATCCATGAGCCCCAATCTATTGGTGGCTGCCCTTCAAAAACCGGCTTCCGAATTTACGAAAGCAGACATTGTTTCCTATATAAAGGAGAACGACATTCGTATGGTGAACTTCATGTATCCTGCGGCAGACGGGAGACTGAAGACACTGAACTTTGTCATCAATAATGAAGCATACCTTGATGCCATACTTACATGTGGTGAACGCGTAGATGGTTCCAGCTTGTTTCCGTTTATAGAGGCCGGTAGCAGTGATTTGTATGTAGTGCCGCGTTTCCGGACCGCTTTTATAGACCCTTTTTCTGAATTGCCCACACTGTCAATGCTCTGTTCTTATTTCAATAAGGATGGTGAACCGCTGGAAAGTTCTCCGGAATATACCCTGCGTAAGGCATGTCAGGCATTCACTACGGTTACGGGGATGGAATTTCAGGCTATGGGAGAATTGGAATATTATGTCATTTCTGAAAATGACGGATTGTTCCCGGCTACCGACCAGCGTGGTTATCACGAATCGGCCCCTTATGCCAAGTTCAATGATTTCCGTACGGAATGTATGTCATATATTGCGCAGGCAGGCGGACAGATAAAGTATGGGCATTCTGAAGTCGGTAATTTTACGCTGGACGATAAGATTTATGAGCAGAATGAAATAGAATTCCTGCCGGTGCGTGCCGAGGAGGCTGCTGACCAACTGGTGATAGCAAAATGGGTTATTCGTAATCTGGCTAGCCAGTATGGATATAACATTACTTTTGCACCGAAAATCACGGCAGGAAAAGCCGGTTCCGGATTACATATACATATGCGTATCATGAAGGACGGGCAGAACCAGATGCTGAAAGATGGGGCACTTTCTGAAACAGCCCGTAAGGCCATTGCGGGCATGATGAAGCTGGCTTCTTCCATTACAGCTTTCGGTAATACAAATCCTACTTCCTATTTTCGTCTGGTTCCTCATCAGGAAGCACCGACCAACATTTGCTGGGGCGACCGCAACCGTTCGGTATTGGTACGCGTTCCGTTGGGCTGGTCGGCAAAAACGGATATGTGCATGTTGGCAAATCCGTTGGAGACCCCAAGTCATTATGATACTACACAGAAACAGACGGTGGAAATGCGTTCGCCTGACGGTTCGGCCGATTTGTATCAATTGATTGCCGGACTTGCTGTAGCTTGCCGTTATGGATTTGAGATAGACGATGCTTTAGGAATTGCAGAAAAAACATATGTCAATGTAAATATCCACAAGAAAGAAAATGAAGATAAGTTGAAACAACTGGAACAGCTTCCTGACAGTTGTGCCGCTTCTGCCGATTGTTTGGAAAGACAGCGTGCTGTCTTTGAGCAATATCATGTGTTCAGTCCTGCAATGGTTGATGGGGTTATTTCCAAACTGCGTTCTTACGAGGATAGAACCTTGCGTGCAGAGATACAAGACAGTCCGGAGGAGATGCTGAAACTGGTCGAGAAGTATTTCCACTGCGGATAGGAGAAGAAATGAGGGCATAACTCGCCGCAGGTTACACAGATTGCTATAGAATTTCTGATAATCAAGAACTTTTATCTGTGTTAATCTGCGGTGATTGTGTATTTTGATACCTCTCCATTATTCCTTTGGCTTTGAATACTGGTTCTGCTTTTTGTATTTCCGATTCGAAGCCGAACCAATAACCATTTTGGGTATTGTCGTCAATGGGTAGAAAACATAAGCGGAGGCTTTCTTTGTAGTTTCCATAGATGACTTCCCAATATTCCGGTGGCATCTGGCGCTTGGTCTTGACTTTCTCTGCTGGTTTTTTCTTTAATGACATGCCTGCCTCTATCCAGGCAATGGTGACCATGATTTTATAGGCCGGATAATGCATACTGCAGAATTCATAGAGTACGAGGCCTCGCTTTTCCAGGCTCATGGGCTGGTCTATAAGATTTTTATCGATTAAAAATTCCAGAAAGCGACGTAGGAAGTCGTTGTCATCCAGAATCAGCTTGCGGGTGATGGCTTGCCAAGCAGTTGTGTTATAGAATCCATCCAGAAGACGTGACAGTTGCCGGGCTGTTTGAAGCTCGTTGACACTGATTTCATTTGTTTGAAGCACTTCATAAGGGGGGAGAGGAGAATATCGGATGCCTAGTTCTTCCGCTCTTCTTCTCATTTCTGTGCCGGGAAGTAACTTCAGGGATTCAAGCTGTATCTCGCCGGCATTGTATCCGGCAAGTGTACGCACATCTTCAAATATTTCGGATAGGCGGTATAGAGGCAAGCCGGCAATGAGGTCGGCGTGTGTTTCCATATTGGGTAGGGAACATAGGAAACGAAGACCTTGCAGTGAGTCCTCCAGGCTTCCCATCCGACGGCTTTTCTGGAGGACCGGTTCGCGCAGGCTTTGAATACCGGCCTCGAGATGGAGCAATCCTTTAGGTAGCTTTTTCAATTCATTTTTCAGCTCTTCGGATAATAGTGCAGGGTGTATTTCTAAGTGAAAGCATATGTCCGGGTTGAATTCCAGGAAAAGTTGCAGTAATTCTTTAGCACGGCGCGGATTATAATTAAAGGTCCGGTCGAGGACGCGTACGTTTTTTATTCCATGACTGTGGATAATTTGAAGGCGTTCACGGATACTTTCAATGGACAGTGTGCGCACCGGTTTTTCTTCACCGCTGACGCAGAATGCGCATGTGTTGAAACAGCCTCGGGTAGTCTCCAGTTGTACGAATGGTTTGCTCCAGTTGAAAAAACAGCTGTTTTCCGGTGGTACGAGCCGTGAAAAGTTAAGTACACGGGCTATGCCGTTGTCTATATATTGCTTTTGAGGATTCATATAGCAGAGTCCCGGAATACTGTTCCATTTTTCCGGCTGGTTCCAGCAAGACAGCCATTGGGGGAATGCTTCTTCTCCCTCTCCCCTGAATACACAGTCGATGAAAGGGTTTTTATGCAGAAAGTCTTCATTGTTTCCTAAGAATTCAGGTCCACCCAAGATGAAGCAGCTATTGGGAAGCAATGCTTTTAATCTCGCTGTGACGTGCAACAGTTGTTCGTGGTTGAACAACCATGTCGTTGCGGCAATGATGTCGGGTTGGTGCCGGTATATTTCGTCGACAATCATTCCTACGTTTTCATTGATGGTGGCAGATACGATTTCCCATTTTACGGAATTGTTCTTTGCTATTTGTGCGTGCAGTGCAGGGAGTGCCAACGAAGAGTGTGCATACGAGCTATTGAGGTCTATCCAGAGAATTTTCATATTTGATTGAATTTCATCTTTGCAAAGATAACTGATTTTGCTTTTCGTATAAACAAAAAGGGTTATATTTGCATGTCGGAAATCGAAAATAGTAGAGTTATTGGTATAGAATGTTTTTTGAAAGATGAAATATTCTTTTTGTATTCTTATTTCTATAAGGTGATAACGGGTTGTCTTATCACTGGCTTGATAAAGTAAGGAAGGAAGTACTATTAAGTGTGATTGATACAGAATGCAAAATATCGGAATAAGTTTCCAGCTATTTTGAACATTTTGAGAAAGTAAACTCTTTTGTACAAGGACTGGTTTAGGTAATTGATTCCTTCCTATGATGTAGGGATACTCTGTGAGGAGTATCCCTACAATTTTTTACATTGATTCCACGTTGCCTCCCTTTGGGGGATTGTTTGGACAATAACAAAAAAAGAGGAATATTCTTTCGAATTTCCTCTTCTTTGCGGGTGGCAGATGGGACTCGAACCCACGACATTCAGAACCACAATCTGACGCTCTAACCAACTGAACTACAGCCACCATGTTAGTGCATTTCTTAAATGCGGTGCAAAGATAGGGATAATCTTTAATATTGCAAAGAATGAGACGAAAATTTTTGAGATTTCTGCATTATTTTTTCTTCTCGTAGATACCTATATTGTGCTGCTGGAGCAGCTTTCGAGAGCTTTTGACAAAGATTTCCAGGTGTTTACGAGCTTCCGGCGTTAAATGTTCTGTAGGAAAACTGGCAGGATAAAGAATGTAATTTTTTTCTTTAGTAAGTTCCGGCCGGCCGGTCCAGACCAGATTATATCCACAATAGGAAACACGACAGTATGGAAAAGGCAGAGGATTGGAGTCTGGTAGAGGCGTCTGACTCTGACCGGTGTAAGAGGGACGGGTGGGTTGGGGGAGAGGATGTTTCTCCAACTGCAAAGTGAAGATAAGGCCGCCGTCAGTGTTGGCCTTGCTCATATTGGAAATGAAGTTTCCCAAGGAGTAGACTATGATGTGCTGTTCGGTACCGTTGGTACGTAGTTCCATCGGTTGAATGACGTGAGGGTGTGAACCGATAATATGTGTTACGCCTTGTTGGAGCAACCAGTTGGCCAGTTCGCGTTGCTCACGGTTGGGAAGGGACTGATATTCCTCTCCCCAATGCATGCAGGCAATAATGGCATCCGGTTGGCGTGCCTTGGCACTTTGGATATCTTGCAGGATGGTATTCTTATCAATATAGTTTACGATATTGGGAGAGGTAGCCTTGATACCATTGGTGCCGTAAGTATAGTTGAGTAGGGCAATGCGAAAGCCGTTTCTGTTGATGAACAGGGGATAGCGTTGCCTGCGCTCCGACAGATTCTTGTAGGTGCCTGCGTAACGAATACCGGAGGAGTCAAGCAATTGTATGGTACGCTCCATTCCCTTTTTTCCACGGTCCAGACAGTGGTTGTTGGCTGTCAGTAAAATATCGAATCCGGCGTCCTTTATGGCCTGAAGATATTCATCGGGGGCGCTGAACATAGGATAGCCCCGATAGGGCCTGCCCCCCAATGTGACTTCCAGATTTCCTATGGCGAGGTCTGCCTGGGATATTTGCTCTTTTATGAGGGAGAAGCAGGAGGAGTAGTCATATTTTCCTTCAGATACATGTGCAGCGTCTATTTGTGCCTGGTGCTGCATCAGGTCGCCGACAAATAATAGCGTAATCCTTTCCTGCGAGGAAAGGGTTACGCTATACAGTAGGACAACAATGAAGACGGCGAGCGTTTTCATCGCCTTGTTATTGGTAGATTGCTTTCTTGCCGGCGAGCAATGTATTCTTCATAAGGGAAACGATGGTCATGGGACCTACGCCTCCCGGTACGGGGGTAATGAATGAACATTTGGGAGCTACTTCGTCGAATTTCACATCACCGGTCAACTTGAATCCGGATTTCTTGGAGGTATCGGGCACACGGGTAGTACCTACATCAATAACGACAGCGCCTTCCTTGACCATTTCCGCCTTAACAAAGTTCGGTTGTCCCAACGCAGCAATGATGATGTCCGCTTCCTGGCATTCCTTTACCAGGTCTTTGCTGCGGCTGTGGCATACGGTCACTGTGGCATCGCCGGGATAAGCCTTCTGCATCATCAGGGCAGCCATGGGTTTGCCGACAATGTTACTGCGTCCCAATACCACGCATTTCTTGCCTGAAGTCTCTATCTGATAGCGCTTCAGCAGTTCGAGGATACCGTTGGGAGTAGCGGATACATAGCAGGGAAGGCCAATGGACATCCGTCCCACGTTGATGGGATGAAAGCCGTCCACATCCTTGCGGTAGTCGATGGTTTCAATCACTTTCTGCTCGGAGATATGCTTGGGCAAGGGAAGCTGTACGATGAAACCGTCCACATCCGCATCCTCGTTCAATTCGCGTACCTTGGTGAGCAGTTCCTTTTCGGTAACGTCTGCCTCGTAACGGATAAGTGAGGACTTGAATCCGCAAACTTCGCATGCCTTTACTTTGGCGGCAACGTAGGTTTCGCTACCTCCATCGTGTCCTACAAGAATGGCGGCCAGATGCGGGCGTTTACCCCCACGAGCCACTATCTCGGCTACTTCTGCTGCAATCTCTTGCTTTACTTGCTCTGAAATTGCTTTTCCATCAATCAGTGTCATAGGCTGTTATCTTATCTTTTAAGTTTCGGCATCATCTTACCCATCTTGCTGCCAGTGACCATCTTCATCATCTTGCGGGTCTGGTCAAACTGTTTCAGCAGGCGGTTTACTTCCTGAATATTCGTACCGCTACCTTTGGCAATGCGCTGGCGGCGTGAACCGTTCAGAATGGCCGGATTGCTGCGTTCTTCCGGAGTCATGGAGTAGATGATGGCTTCAATGCTCTTGAAGGCATTGTCGTCAATGTCTATATCCTTGATGGCTTTGCCTACGCCCGGTATCATGGAGGCAAGTTCCTTCAAGTTACCCATTTTCTTGATTTGTGCAATCTGGCTCAGGAAGTCGTTGAAGTCGAACTGGTTCTTGGCAATCTTCTTTTGCAGGCGTTTGGCTTCTTCCTCGTCATATTGTTCCTGCGCACGTTCCACCAAAGATACGATGTCACCCATACCGAGAATACGGTCGGCCATACGTGAGGGATGGAACTGGTCGATGGCATCCAGCTTTTCACCGGTACCTACAAACTTGATGGGCTTGTTTACCACCGAACGGATAGAAAGGGCGGCACCACCGCGGGTATCACCATCCAGTTTGGTCAATACTACACCATTGAAGTCGAGCCGTTCGTTGAATTCCTTAGCGGTATTCACTGCATCCTGACCGGTCATTGAATCCACTACGAACAGAATCTCGTCCGGATTGATGGCCTTCTTGATGGCGGCAATCTCGTTCATCATCTCCTCATCCACTGCCAGACGACCGGCTGTATCGACAATTACAAGGTCGTAACCTTTGGCTTTGGCTTCTTGGATGGCATTTTGGGCAATGGCTACCGGATTTTTGCTGTCCGGTTCCGAGTACATCGGTACGTCAATCTGTTCAGCCAGTACACGCAACTGCTCGATAGCGGCAGGACGGTACACGTCACAGGCTACCAATAACGGCTTTTTGTTCTTCTTGCTCTTCAGCATGCGGGCCAGCTTTCCGGAGAAAGTTGTTTTACCGGAGCCTTGCAAACCGGACATTAGGATAATGGCAGGCTTGGAGTCGAGGTTTATTTCAGAAGTCTCGCCGCCCATGAGCTGGGTCAGTTCATCGTGTACGATTTTTACCATCAGCTGGCTGGGCTTAACGGCTGTCAGCACGTTTTGTCCCAAGGCTTTTTCCTTAACGGTATCGGTGAAGTTTTTGGCTACCTTATAGTTCACGTCGGCATCCAAAAGTGCCTTACGTACGTCTTTCAGGGTTTCCGCAACATTGATTTCGGTGATTTTGCCCTCACCTTTCAAAATTTTAAACGACCTTTCAAGTCTCTCGCTTAAATTATCGAACATAGTATCTAATTACAATTACTAAATTACAAATTACTCTTATTGAGGCGCAAAAGTACAAAAAATCCCTTTAACTGCCTTCTTTTGAAGCAGAATATTATTGAAGACTTGCAGCGGGATGGGCGAAAAGAATGGAAGTGCCGGTCAAGGCACTGATAATCATCTATATTATTCTGTTTTTTTTAGTTCTTTTTGCTTACTTTCTATTGATAATGTCTCTGGCGCAGGGTCCTTCGTGGTTGGGATATCCCGGTGCGTGGCTGCGCCATCTCTTGTCGGCTTCAACTTTCAGGCTTCGGTAGTCGTCCTGTGTGCGGTGGATGTAGTCGTCCAGCAGTGCCCGGTGCTCGGCCAGAATCTTTGAGTATTTGGGGTCATGGGCAAGGTTTCGTCTTTCTCCTTTATCCTTCAGCATATCATACAGTTCTTCCCCGTTGCCTTCCAGATAGTGTGTGTATTTGTATCTGGGACTGCGTATCATCCGTCCCGGGCTGACGGTCACTTCGTATTCACTGTGCCATTCGGAGGCTGCATAGGGGTGCTGTCTCTTTTGCTTCTCGCCTTTCAGGAAAGGGGCAAGGCTGATGCCGGGCTTGGAGGAAGGCACCGGAATGCCTGCCAGTTCACAGAGAGTGGGCAGCAGGTCGATAGTGGGTTGGGTCAGTAAATCTTCCACCGGTTTTTGACGGGGATGAATACCGGGACCGGCTATGATGAAGGGCACATTTGTCATTTCTTCGTAAAAGCTGACCTGCTTGGTTACCATGCGGTGTGACCCCATTCCGTCTCCGTGGTCTGCCAGTACAATGACAATTGTATTTTTGCCGGCGGGAGTGGAGTAGAGGGCTTCCAGTACACTCTCTATCTGTCTGGCCACTATCCGCGTGTAATGCTGGAAGGCGGCGACGTAGTGCCGGTAATTGTCCTCGTTCCAGTGGGCGGCTTGCATCATCCTCCGGTGGCTGCAGCAGATGTACTGAATGGGCAACGGAAGTTTTTCCCAGTCTTCCACTTCAAAGTTTTCGGGTAGTAGCGGGAGTGGGGTACTGATGGGGCTATCTATGTGCTCCCCTTTATTTTCGCCTACATATCCGCAGATATTGTGCGGGTTTTGGAAATCGGCTATGCAGATGAAAGGTTCTTGCGGCGGATTGCTGAGATAGGCCACGGCATCCTCGCAGGTTCCTACATCCAGAAAGCTGTCATTGTTGACGGGAAATTCGGGGTCGGTGAAGGGCTTGGCAACCGGTTCCTTGTGGCGGAATCCCCTTAGGGAACCCATGTCATGGGTTTTGCCAAAGTGGACGGCCTCATAACCGTTGGCGGTGAAGAGGCTTCCCAGGGTCGGAATGCTGTCGGGTAGCGGAGGATTGATGTGTTCGGCCGAGTTGGAACGTACATTGGTTTGATGCGGCATCAGTCCGCTCCATAAGGCAGCGCGTGACGGTTGGCTGAGGGGGCATCCCACGTATGCGTTGGCAAATGTTACACCTTGGGAGGCAATTCGGTCTATAGGTGGAGTGCAGCTGGGGTCGGCACCGTATGCGCCTACTACCCGCTGGGTCAGATGGTCGCATTGGATAATAAGAAAATTGGGCGATTGCTGTGCCATTACCGGAAAGCTGCACAATGCCATTCCCATAAAAGAGTGAATCGTTTTCATCAGATTTGGATTTTATTTGTTCAAGGTTATTGTATGGTGGCAAATGTATGAAAAAACGGATATAAAAAAAGCTTCCACCTACGTTTATGAACGTAAATGGAAGCTTTTGTACAATATCTGTATGCAGTTGCTGTTAACTGTTCATGCTCATCAGGAATTCGTCGTTGTCTTTGGTCTTCTCCAGACGGTCTTTTACGAAGTCCATGGCTTCTATCGGATTCATGTCGGCAAGGTACTTGCGGAGAATCCACATGCGGTCCAGTGTCTGCTTGTCTTGCAGCAGGTCGTCGCGGCGGGTGCTGGAGGCAACGATGTTGACAGCCGGGAAGATACGCTTGTTGGACAAGTTGCGGTCGAGCTGCAACTCCATATTACCCGTACCCTTGAATTCTTCGAAGATAACCTCGTCCATCTTTGAGCCAGTGTCAATCAAGGCAGTGGCAAGGATGGTCAGTGAACCGCCGCCCTCGATGTTACGTGCTGCACCGAAGAAGCGTTTGGGCTTATGCAATGCGTTGGCATCCACACCACCGGAAAGCACTTTGCCGGAAGCCGGGGATACGGTGTTGTAGGCACGTGCCAGGCGGGTGATGGAGTCGAGGAAGATGACAACATCGTGTCCGCATTCCACCATGCGTTTTGCTTTTTCAAGGACGATGCCGGCAATCTTCACGTGGCGTTCTGCCGGTTCGTCGAAGGTAGAGGCGATTACTTCCGCATTGACGGTACGCGCCATGTCGGTAACTTCCTCCGGGCGTTCGTCGATGAGCAGCATAATCATGTAGACTTCCGGATGATTGGCGGCAATGGCGTTGGCAATGTCTTTCATCAAGATGGTCTTACCGGTTTTGGGCTGTGCCACAATCAAGGCACGCTGACCTTTGCCGATGGGGGCAAACAAGTCTACGACACGGGCCGACATAGAGTCGGAGTATCCGCCTTTGCAAAGCTTGAACTTCTCGTCCGGGAAGAGGGGGGTGAGGTGCTCGAACGGTACGCGGTCGCGTACGAAAGCCGGGTCACGTCCGTTTATTTTGGATACTTTTACCAGCGGGAAATACTTTTCGCCTTCTTTCGGGGGACGGATTACGCCTTCTACCACATCACCGGTTTTCAGGCCGAACAATTTGATTTGTGATTGTGATACGTAAATATCGTCCGGTGAGGACAAATAGTTGTAATCGGAGGAACGGAGGAAGCCGTAGCCATCCTGCATGATTTCCAGTACACCGGTTCCGGTGAGGATGTCATCGAATTCGTACGTCTTCTCGCGTTCTATTACGGGTTTGCGTTCCGGAGCGGCGGGATAGTTCTCTCCGTTGTTATACGGTTGTGCAGGGCGCTGCTGCACGGGGCGCTGTTGGTTATAGCCACCGTTGCGGTTGTTATTGTTGTTGTTATTGTATGGGTTGTTGTTGTCGCGGGCGCGGAGGCGCGGGCGTTGTGGCTGGGGGGGGGTTGGGGGGGGGGGGGGCGCACCCCAAGC
>OBZW01000651.1_pt1 | contig 17346 bp, 10 predicted proteins | sample 1477021 | NCBI WGS metagenome assembly OBZW01 (sample SAMEA2580262, study PRJEB22360) | human gut metagenome | biome: human gut; feature: human-associated habitat; material: faeces | place: Denmark | collected 2008/2010
GTGAAGCGGCTGCCGTCCGGTCCGCAGAGTGTGCGACGGTAGCGACCAGCAAAACGCTGGGGATGGAAATCCCAAGGCTCGCCCTTCGAGCGATTCGCATGGCCTTGCGTATTTTCATCTCCGGTGTTTAATTCCCTGCCGGCGGAAATAAATTACGGGGTACGGTATTCCGGAATCGTGCCGGATTACTGCGTGACCTTGAAGACGCTGTTGAGTTTTTCGCTCAACGCCGCCATATCCTGCCCGATCTTGTCGTTGGTGATGCGGGCATAGATTTGGGACGTGGTTGGCAACCGGCATTTTGCCTGTCGTTTCTATGCAGGTTGTTCGGGCTATACCCGTCAGGCCTATTATAAACATTTATGGCGTAATATGCAAGTAGCCTTGTCCGATACCCTTCTTTTGAAGCGGATGGGTTACTATCGAAAACTGATGCCCCGGCTCGGCGGCTGCAAACTGTGACATTTGCTGCAATAAGACGGATTGCCGGTCAGCCGGGATCGGTTATTTACGCTGCTTTCGGAAAACAATCTTCTAGTCAAACGTCGGAAGAAATAGCTTACGACCTGCTCGCGGCGCTGGATGCAAATATTCGAATCTGATCCGAGGTTTCGGCCTCGAACGGACGCATCGTTTATGGGCCGGAGATATTACGTATATTTCTTTGAAAGAGGGATTTGCATATCTGGCTCTGATAACGGATGCCTGTTGGCTATGATCTGAATACGACTTTGGAACGGGACGGAGCGCTCTGTGCTCTGAGGATGGCCATAGACCACACTCCGTAGCAAAAACGGCAAGGGTTAATCCATCACTCGGACAGAGGATGCCAATATTGTTCGAAAGAATATGTGAAATTGTTGACCGATAATGGGATTCGCATCAACATGACTGAAAAGGGCGATCTGTATGAGAAGGCTGTTGCAGAACGGGTGAACGGTATTCTGAAAAGCGAATGGATCGACGAAGAATGTTTTGAAAGTTTTCAGGCAGCATAAGAACGCCTCGATGAGATCGTTATCCTTTACAATTCACTCAGACCTCATGCCAGTTGCGATTGGCTTACGCCCTTTGAAGCGGAACCTAGAACCGGGAAGTTCAAACATCATTGGTGCCGAAAAATTCGGAAGTCATATGTAAACTTATATCAGGACAATATTTTTTGAACCAAAATGCTCATATTTAATTATCACTGTAAACCTTTTCAGGACGGGACAGTTGTAATATTCCATCAGGAACCGTTTCATTTTCGGAAGCCGTAACGAGGAATTCTGAAACCTTTGGGTAGGAATTTTCCGGTGCGGATTTTTTGCTCATTTGAAGCGAGCGAGTCTGGAGCCGCTTTCAAATCGCGTTTTTTAGATATATGAATACCAACCGCAAATCGACAGTCGGAAATGACCAAAATATTGAAAAATGTGGTTTGTAAATATTCTTTTCCGGCTTAATGAATTCCAATGAACTGCTCTGCGAAGCCGGATTGGAGCATGACTTCAACTGTCTTATCGTTAAATGTATTTTCGGCAAGGGGGCGTTGTCAGACACGACTCGTCGAAGATGCGGCTTTCTTCGGGAGTGATGATTTTTCATACTTCAAATGGCAGAAGTCTTTGTGTGTAGTGTGTGCTTCATGTGTCCTATATATAGACATGATGGATGAACCTGCTAATTCAAGACACAATGACTCCCGAACAAACGAAGAAATTCAAGTACTGGCAGACCCGCACAATCGTCGTGACGATGGTCGGTTATGCGCTCTATTATTTTGTCCGCAAGAATTTCAATACCGCCATGCCGAGCATCGAGGTTACATTCGGCATAACCAAGGCCCAACTGGGGCTGTTTCTGACCTTGAACGGTATTATTTACGGTCTGTCCCGCTTTATTAACGGATTCATCGCCGACCGTGTAAGCGCCCGGAAGGTCATGTCTCTGGGACTTGCGCTCAGTGCGCTGGTCAATATCGGATTCGGATTCAGTGATAAAATGGCGATGCTCGTCGCCGGAACGGCCGGCGGGCAGGAGTACATTACGGCGCTTACGATCATCATGGGTTCGATTTTGCTGTTGAACGGTTATTTTCAAGGCATGGGAGTTCCACCCGTCCCGCCCCTCATGACTCACTGGGTGCCGGCCAACGAACTGGCCCGCAAAATGTCGATCTGGAACATGTCGCACTCGATCGGGGCCGGGTTGATCTTTGTAATGGGCGCCGTGCTGGTACACTATTTTGACAACAGCGCATGGCGGCTTTGTTTTCTCATTCCTGCGGCGTTTTCGCTTTTGGGAGCGGTCGCTTTGTACCTTGCACTGCGCGACAAACCTTCTTCGGTGGGGCTGCCCGAACTTGAGCAGATGAAGGTTCCGGGCGAAGAGCAGAAACCTGTCCGGAAATCGGACAAGGCCTATCATGCGGCCTTTCTGCGCCGTATGGTATTCGGGAATCCGATCGTCTGGGTGCTTTCAGTCTCCAATTTTTTTGTTTACATCGTCCGGTTCTCATTGCTCGACTGGGGGATGATGCTTCTGCCTCATACCAAAGGAATATCGGTCGCCGTAGCCGGAATCATGGTGGCGGCATTCGAATTTATCGGCGGAAATCTGGGTATGGTGATCGCAGGATGGGCGACTGACCGGCTGTTCGGCAGCCGCGCACACCGCACATGTGTTTTCTGTATGCTTGGGACGATCGTCATGACGATCGTATTTTGGTGCATTCCCGATACCGTCTCTCCGTGGGTAATGGCCGTTCCTTTCATGCTGATTGCTTTTTTTATCTACGGACCGCAGGCGCTGCTCGGGATCGCCATGTCGAATCAGGCGACCAAAGAGGCGTCGGCCACTGCCAACGGGATACTCGGCGTATTCGGTTATGCCAGTACGCTGATCTCCGGCGTCGGGCTGGGGTTTATCGCCGACCGTTACGGGTGGAATTCCATCTACGCCGTAATTCTTGTCTTCGCCGTTTTGGGGTTGCTGACGTTGACGACTATCTGGAAAGCCGCTCCCGACGGTTACGGTGCGGCAAAAAAATTCACAGCCGAATACGAAAGGAATTCGAGTCGATAATTTTTTTTATATTTGTTTGCCTTCACACCATTATCCCGGAAAACAGATGCCGTTGGATTCCGAATACGAACTGATGCAACGATTGTCCGCAGGCAACGAGGATGCTTTCGGAGAGTTGTTCGGGAGATATTATCCCCGTGTCTGCGCGTTCGTCGGCTGTATCGTCAAGGAGGAGAGCACTGCGGAAGACATTGCGCAGGACATTTTTCTGAAGATTTGGGAACGGCGCGACATCTTTCAGGGGCGGGTCGCTTCGTTCAACGGATATGTTTATCGCATGGCGCGTAACGCCGCTCTCAATGCGATTCGCCAGATGACCAATATTGATTGGGAACAATATATTCAGATCGAGGAAACGCTGCCGGACGAATCGTTCGAAAAGGAATACTATTCCCGTGAAAAAGAGCTTTTCATCCGGCTTGTCGTCTGCCGGATGCCCGAACAACGCCGCCGGATATTCGAAATGAGCCGTTATGCGGGGATGGACAATCAGGCCATTGCCGACGAACTCAAGATATCGAAACGAACGGTCGAAAACCACCTGACGCTCGCATTGAAAAAACTACGCGAGGCATTGGCCGTTTTCTCGCTTCTTTTCTTTATGCACTGATCTCATTCGCCGGGTAATCCCGAAAAAAAAGTGTTTGTCGTTGTGTGTCGAACCGTTCCGGCGTGTCTTATATACAGAGACGGGGACCGGGCTTTTCCGCCCCCCCCCCGGAAAGCGGCAGGGAGCGCCCGCTTCTCTTTCCGCAGGAGAATTTGAAACCCAAACAATCGAAATACCACCATGTCGAGAATCCGAAAAATCATCAGTATTTATCTGAGTTATCGCCAGCCCCGCAGTACGCGTAAAGAGTTTGCCGAGTGGTTCGCAGCTCCGTTCGACGGAGAGACGAAACAACGGCTGATGCGGGAGTACTGGGATGCGCTGTCTCCCGAAATGTCTCAGGACCGGGTGCAGAAGGCATATGCCCGCGTACGGGAACGCATCGGGTTCCGGAGTGTCTCGCTGCCGTCGCCGCAGGATGTCCGTCCGGTGTTCAGAAGAGCGGCAGTCATGGTGGCAATGATAGCTATCCCCGTTTTGGCCGTTGCGCTCTATGCGCTGATTGGGCATATGAACTCCGCTCCCAAGTGGCAGGAAATCTACGCCCCTTACGGTCAGACCCGGAGCGTGGTTCTGGCCGACGGTTCGCAGATCGTCATCAATTCCGGGAGCAGGCTGATCTATCCCGACCGGTTCGCCGGAAAGGAGCGGCGGGTGTTTCTCTGCGGAGAAGCTTATGCCGATATCGCCAAAAATCCCAAGCGCAGTTTCGTGCTCTCGGCCGACGACGTCGATATTCTGGTGCACGGCACCTCGTTCCGGGTCAGTTCCTATGTGAATGACAGCGAAGTGGAAGTCGCCTTGCTTTCGGGTGCGATAGACATGCAAACCAAGAATCTGCAGCAGAACTGCAAGATCCAGATGACTCCGGGCGACATGGTCAAGGTCGACAAACGGTCGGGGCGCGTCACGTCGATGCGGTTCCCCGGCGGGACGTTCGCCAACGGCATAGACGACGGTCACCTGACGTTCATCAATTCGCGGCTCTCGGATATAGCCCGGCAGCTCGAACGCACGTTTGACGTGAAGATCGTTATCGACAGCCAGCAGCTGGCCGACGAACGCTATTATTCTGTTTTCATAAATCACGAAACGCTGGACGAGATTCTCTCCATTCTGGAACAGAACGGCGATATGAAACACCGCCGCGAAGGGGAGATGATCCACCTTTATAAGAAATGACCATCCGAAAAACACAACCTATAAACCTAAAACTTCATCTATGAAAAAAACATTTACTTTTCACACCCGGAGCCGGTTATGGATTCTTTGCGCCGCGGTGTGCATGGTATGGGCCGTTCCGCTGCATGCCCAAACGCGGAGGATCAGTCTGAACCTGAAGAACGCAACGATTCAGCAGGCGGTGATCGCCCTGCAGCAGCAGGGATATTCACTCTCGGTCAAGGCCGACGATGTGGACATGAAGGCTCCGGTGGACATCCATGCCCGGAACGAAGAGCTGCAGGCGGTTGTGGACCGTATTTTTGCAGGGCAGGACGTGAACTGCATCATCAACGATAAAAGTATTCTGATTACGAAAGTCCCGTCTCAGCCTTCGTCCGAAGACTCGCCGCAGGAATCATCCGTAACCGGACAGGTGAAAGGCCCGAACGGACTGCCGCTTGTCGGCGTCACCGTGCTGATCGACGGTACGATGGTCGGGACGACGACCGATGCCTCCGGAAATTTCCGGATCAGGGCGAAGTCCGGGGATACGCTGGTCTTCTCGTATATCGGTTACGACGAGCGCCGGGAAAAGGTAGGAGTCCGGACGGAGATCGACGTGACGCTGGCCGAAAGCTCGACGCTGGTGAATGAAGTGGTGGTGATCGGTTACGGCACGCAGTCGCGCCGTACGCTCTCGACAGCCATCTCTAAAGTCAGCGGCGAGGTCTTCGACAATGCACCGGCCGCGACCGTGGGCGATGCGCTGAAAGGCCGGGTTGCGGGACTGCACGTACAGACGAGCAACGCCATAGCCGGAGAGTCTCCCCGCATGATGATTCGCGGCGGATCGTCCATCACGATGGGCAATGATCCGATCTACATCGTGGACGGGGCTTTGCGCGAGGACCTGACCGGTATCAATACGAACGACATTGAGTCGATGGAGGTGCTCAAGGACGCCGCCTCGGCCAGTATCTACGGCGCTAGGGCATCCAACGGCGTAATTCTGGTCACGACCAAAAAAGGTTCGTTGGCAAAGGGCCCCCAGATCGTGTTCGACCTCCAGCTGGGCTGTTCGTCTCCTTCGCGCAAATGGGATTTCATGAATGCCCGCGAATACATTAGTTTTCTTCGTCCCGTTATCAGCAAAGCCTATGCGAACGGCATTGAGCACAATGCGAAGACCATGCTTTCGGGTCCCAATGCCTACGGTACGGGAAACACGGCGCCGAATGCCAACTATTCGACCCGTTATCTCGATTACGGGCAGCCGGTCCCGGCAGGTTATCAATGGATGTACGATCCGCTGGATGCTAATAAGGTGATTATCTTCACCGATACCGACTGGCAGTCGCAGTGGTTCACCGACGCATTCTGGCACAAGGAGTACATCGGTGTAAACGGGGGAACCGACAAACTGAAATATGCCGCGTCGGTCAGTTATCACGGCGACGACGGCATGGTTGCGATGAGCAGCTACAAGGTCTTCACCCTGCACGGCAGCACGTCGTTCAAGATTACGAAGAATCTGGAGGCGTCGACTACGTTCGACTTGTCGCGCCAGAAAAAGCATCCGCTCATCGACAACTACTATCAGGCCATCGGCCGGGGCATCATAGCCGCACCCACGGCGCGCGAATTCGACGACAACGGCGACTGGTGTCAGCTGAGTTCCAACGGCAACGCCCATAGTGCGGGATGGTACGAGTCGTTCTACGACCGCGAGCAGGCCATCAACCGGGCTTCGGGGACGTTCGGACTCAAATGGAACATCACCGACGGATTGACGGCTTTCGCGCAGTACAACTATTTCGACAACTCCTACCGGGGAAGTTATTATGCCTACGGAGAGCGCAACGGCACTCCCAATAACGTCTCGCTGGAGCGCAACACCACCGAAACCCGCGAACAAACCATCCGGGACATCTTTACGGCTCATCTCAATTACAACAAGACGTTCCGCGACGTGCATACGCTGAACGTTACCGGCGGTTATGAGTATATGTCCCAGAATTACTGGAAGGTGAAAGCCAATGCGAAAGGGGCTTCGTCGGACGATGTGCCTGTGCTCGGCTCCGGTTCGATCTTCACGGCGAGCAATCAGGACGAGAAGCAGGCGATGATCTCCTATTTCGCGCGGGCATCGTACAATTATGACGACCGTTACATCGTTTCGGGAACGTTTCGTGCCGACGGGTCCTCCAAATTTGCCGTCGGCAATCAATGGGGCTATTTCCCGGCCGGTTCGGTGGCATGGGTCATTTCGGAGGAACCGTTCTGGCGCAATGCCAAGAAGACGGCCAACACCTTCAAGTTGCGCGCCTCCTACGGACAGACCGGTAACAACGGCATCGGGCTTTACGATGCATACGGCGCATTCGCGACCGGCACGTACCACGGGCACACTACATTGCTGCCGTCCGCCATGGCGAATTCGGCCCTGAAGTGGGAGACTACCACGCAGCTTGATCTCGGTATGGATTTGGGATTTTTCGGCGACCGGCTGCGGTTTGTGTTCGACTACTACAACAAACATACGGACAATATGCTGTTTTCCATCTCCGTACCCGATACGGGACCCTATTCGTCGGTCAAGGCGAACGTGGGCAGCGCCCGGTTCTACGGCGTGGAAGTCGAGCTTAGTTCGGTGAATATCCGCAGGGAGCATTTCAGCTGGACGACCGACATTACGTATTCGTTTACCCGCAACAAGGTGTTGTCGCTGCCCGGAGAATATGCCTATGACGAGATCGATGCGGACGGCCGTGCGACGGGGCGGCGTGCATACCGTATCGGCGGATACAAAGCTTCCGAGAGCGGTTACCGCTTCGGCGGTACTGCCGTGGGCGAACCGCTGGGACGCATATACGGCTATAAGATCGACCACATCATCCAGACGGAGGCCGAGGCTGATGCGGCTCTTTACGACGAACAGTCGAACGGTTACCGCGTAGGCGACGGACGTATGGTCAAGGGGCGCAAGGATGCCGGCGACTATGAATGGCGCAACCGCAAAGGTTCCGCGCGCAGGGACGGCGAGGAGATCATCAACGACGAGGACCAATTCTATCTGGGCAATGTCATGCCTCACTCGACGGGAGGTATCAACAATACGTTCCGCTACAAACGGCTTTCGTTGAACGTCTACTGCGACTTTGCGCTGGGACATTCGATCATCAACGGCATGAAGGCCCATCTGCTGCGCAACACCATGGGCAACTGCAATTCGACGATCGGCCGGATCGCGTACGACTGCTGGCAGCATCCCGGCGATACGGATGCCAAGTACGCCCGCTTTTTCCCCAACGATTCCGACTGGGGCAACCGCAACTGGCGCCAATCGAATTTCATGGTTGAAAAAGCCGACTATTTGTGTCTGCGCGACGTTTCGCTCTACTACGACCTGCCCGAATACTGGCTGCGCAAAATCGGCATCCGGAAAGTGACGGTGGGCGTAACCGGGAATACGCTTTGTTATTGGACGGGAGTTACGGGGGCCATCAGCCCCGAAAGCGGTATCGGATCCAATGCGGGTGCAGGCATGTATACGCCCGTGTCGACCAGCAATTCCAACTCCGACATCACCGCCAATATGATGCCGGTTCCGCGCAAGATCATCTTCAGCCTCAAACTGGTTTTCTAACGTTTCAGACCTTAAAACAACCAACCATGAACTATAAAAACATAAGATCGCTCCTGCTCGTATGGATTGCTGCGGGAGTTGTCTCCTGTCACGGCGATTTGGACATCATGCAGGACAACAAACTCTCCGTGAGCAATATGTGGAAGACGTCTATTCAGGTCGAGAACTCCACTTACGGCATCTACTCCGCCATGCGGGACAACTTTGTTCAGGATCAGGTCAACGTCCTGACTTGGGGAGAGCTGCGCGTGGGCGAGTACATGTGGCGGAACAGCCGCACAGAGACGATCTGGCTCGCGGACCTGCGGAGCGTGGTGCAGAATACCATGTCCTCCACGACGAACGCCGTCAGCTGGTCGAAACTTTATACGGCGATCGATCAGGCCAATGCCGTGCTCAAATACGCGCCTGCGGTCGCCATGACCGATACGAAACGAAGCTGGGCGATCGGACAGGCGTCGTTCGCCCGCGCCTATCTCTATTTCTGGGCCGTGCGGTTGTGGGGCGACGTTCCTTTGAACCTGAATCCCATCGAGTCGGTCGCACAGCCCGAAGCCTATCCGATTCGTGCACCCAAAGCCTCGGTATACGCCCAGATCGGGACCGACATCGACCGGGCTGTCGAAAATGCGGGCAGTCTCGGTACGGATAAATACTTGGCGACCGCGGATGCCGTCAACATGCTCAAGGCCGAATACGCGCTATGGATGTATGCGGTGCAGAAGGGCGGCGACGACTATCTGACAATGGCCGAAGAGGCGCTTGCTGCCGTCGGAGTCAAGGCCGGCGACAACCGGCTGCTGACTGATTATGCCAAGATCTTCGATGGCTACGGTTCGAACAATAAGAATTCGAACGAGGTAGTATTCGCGCTCTACAACAGCCGCGATGAAAACAAGACCGGGGGATTCTCGACCTACTTCGCCTTCTCCGACGGTGCGATCGATCCCAATGCCCAAGCGACCGTGCCGACGAATACGACTGTGCAATATCTGGACTATGGCGACGAGTACCTTGAATTGCTGCACAAAAGTCAGACGGAAAACAACGACTCGCGTGTGAAGACCAATCTCGGCGAGGGACCCTACGGAAAGGAAAACCGGGCGGTGGTTACGTGGCCGAACAAGTTCATCGGCAATGCGGACAGCAGTCCGATGATTCGGGATTGCGACATCCTCTACTATCGTTATGCCCTTGCCGTGATGCTGGATGCCGAGTTGAAATATTACCGCAGGGACTATGCAGGGGCGCTGGCTTCGCTGAACATCATCGCCAAACGGGCGTACGGGAAGGAGAACTTCTATACTTCCGCCACGCAAGGCGATGTCTTGAAGGCGTTGTGCAACGAATACTTGCTGGAGTTTCCTTGTGAAGGCGTTGTCTGGTGGGCATTGATCCGCCTCGATCGGATTTGGGAGTACAACGCGGACCTGAAGGCGCGCAAGGATGCCGCCAACATCCTGTTGTGGCCCATCAGCAAGAGTGCCCGCGACAAAAATTCGAACCTTGCCCAAACGGAGGGATGGTATTGATCGAAAACCTAAAATTACGGAACATGAGACTGAATTTCAAGAAATATATGGCGGGGCTGGCGACTGCGGCGACGCTGCTTCTGACAGCCTGCTACGAGGATCATACAGATTTGGAGGACCGGACGACGCGGATTCGCATCAGTCCTGAAATCGAAGCGTTCGAAGCGGACGGAACTGCGTCCGTGTCGGGCAACAGCAATGTCACGTCGGTGGTGCTGGTCAAGGTCGGCACCCGCGTATCCCGCATGGAGTGGGAGGCGGAACTCGTCGACTGGATGCCCTCGGTCGATGAGACCGGGCCGTGGGCGACGATCCAGCGTGTACCCGTCGTTTCGCAGTATACGGAGATTGCCGGACCGAATACCGTCGCCGTGACGCAATCCGGTTTCGAGTTGACTGCATTGCCCAATACGGGATACGGACGCCGGTGTACGGTGCGCATTACGGCCGAGGACGGTACGGTGCAGGATTACGAACTGTTCCAGTACGGCGAGCTGGCCGATGCTGAGGTGGTGCCGGCGCTCGAATCGGTAGAGATATCTTTTCAGGGCGATCCTGTCGATCTGGCTTATACCACGAATATGGGCGACAAGTATGCCTATGCGATCGCTTACGAGGAGGGAGGCGCCGAGGGCTGGTTGACGGCCGAGCACCGCGGTGAAGGTTTGCTGACGCTGACCGCCGAGCCGTGGGACGACATGGAACGGGATCGCCGGGCGACGCTGACGATCACCGTGGGCGACGACGAAACGAGCAAAGCGGCGGTGGACATTCCCGTCGTGCAGCTTAGGAAGGCGGAATACTATTATGTTTACGGCTCTGCGCTGGGCGAGGAGGCTGCTACGGCGTTGCAGATGAAGCGCGAGTCGGACGACTCCTATCGTGTCAGCGGATTCTTCTTCGCCACGGAGGACAATCTGATCTGCATCAACAAGGATTCACGGGCCGGCGATCCGAGTTGGTATCTCGGTGCCGACGGCGAGCTGAAGAACTGGGCCCGGAATGTTACGGCTTCGGATCTGAAGATCGAAGCGAACGGTTATCGTACGCTGACGGTGGATTTCGCTGCGGGTACGTGGAACTGGATACGTCAGAACAGTACGCCCAATTGCATGCCCGACGAAGAACTTGCGAACTATCCTACGAAGGATTACCCGACGGCGTCCGGCGGAGTCAAGACATGGATGACCGTCAGCCTGCATTGGAACGGCGGGCCCGGCATCGGAGCCGTCAAGCTCGGTTCGGGACTCGTCGGGGGCTCCAAAACCGGCGGATACGGCAAGCCCAGCGATACGACCGTGCCCTACGACGTTCGCAATCCGGCTTACGATACGGCCGAAAACGGCGGAGGCATCGAGGAACTTCGGGCGAATGACGGAACCCCGCTGGCTTCCAAATACGGCCGGTTGTATTCCTCTTTCGAGGCTGTTACGGGGCAGCCCAACGGTGCATTGAACAAGGCCTATCAGATCGCTTCGCCTTACGGCGAGCCGGGTGCCGTGCTGGTCGATGCGACCGGAACCGCCGTCACGATCGAAAACATCCTTATGGCGACGCTCGCTGCGGCGGACGACGATGCGAAGGCCGAGGCCGAGCATCCCGTGTTGAAGATGCAGATACAGGGGATTTGTCCCTATGGCTGGCATATCGCCAACCTTCAGGACTGGAAAGATCTGATCTGGGCCGCAGCGCAGGCTTCGAAGGGTTCGCGGTACGAAATCGCCGAGTCGTCGGCCAGCTATAAGGCCATCGGCGGAGGTTCGATCGCCAATCTGTCTACGATTCTGTTCGACGCTTCATGGAATACCTATTCCTCCGGATCGCCCATATCGCCGCTGGCGCCCGATTTCGGGTTCAACATGTTCATTCAGGGATGGCGCCTCTACGATACCGGATATAATTACGGCGCTACCTCCGGCGATCCCCGGTTTTATGCGTGGATTCCGCTTCTGGGGCAGTATACCTCCAAGAAAACTTCGTTCTGGCGCATATACATCAGCGGACACACCAAAACCGACATGACGCTGAACGACGGGTTCGATCTGGGCAACGGTTCGGGCGCTGCGATACGCTGCGTGAAGAATTATAAATAAGGAACAAATCAAAAAAAGAATCATGATACGAAAAATCATATGCATGTTGACATTGGCCGCCGCCTTCGTCGGTTGTACGAAGGACGAATGGCCCGATCAGCCCGACTGGAGCAGGATTCCCGATCCGAGCATTCCGGTCGACGACGGATTCATGAAGCCGGCGGCGTGTTCCAATACGGTCGTTGCCCATCGCGGAGGAGCTGCCGAATGCGGTGCGCCGGACAACTCGATGGCGGCGTTGGAGTACGCCATGAGTCTGGGATGCTACGGCATGGAATGCGACATTTACTGGACTAAGGACAACGACATCATCGTGGCGCATGCCAACGGCGACTGCAAGGTCAATAACCTGCAGCCGTGGACGGCTACCGTGGCAGAGTTGCGCGCTGCAGGGCGGTTGTCGAACGGTGAGGAACTGCCCACGCTCGAAGAGTTTATCCGCCGGGTGATGGTCGAGGGCAACTGTACGCGTCTGGTGCTCGACGTCAAGCGTGTGGACAAACCCTATGCCCAGCCCGAATATGTGATCAATGCGGCGCGCCGTGCGTGCGAGATCGTCACTGAAATGAAGGCGAAGCATTTCGTCGAACTGATCTGCACGGGATTCAACCTTGATGCGATGAAGGCTGCGCACAATTGCGCCGTAATTGCCGAAGTGCCTATCGGCATGAACTCGTCGCGTTCAGGGAAGGAGTACGGCACGCTCGGCTTCGGGTGGGCCAACCTTTCGGCGGCAAGCGGAATGGATGCGGCGGCGGGCGGAAAGGGGTCCTGCTCGCTCGAAGAGTACGAGAAGGCGGGTGTGGCTCTATCGGTCTACAATGTTGACCAGCGGGCGGGAGACGGCAATGCCGTTTATTCGACCGCTGCTGTGAATTATTACATTGCGAATTACAAACGTTTCCGCACGTTATGTTCGAATTATCCCAAGTGGCTGATCGGGAAGATCGACCATGCTTACAAGGTGTACGACGGCATTCGCAGCGAGGCGGATTTCGAGGCTTTCGCGGAATCGCTCGCCAGCGATCCGACAGGGCGCCGTTTTCTCGACGGCAACGGCGAGGTGGTGCTCCATTGCGATCTGACGCTGAACGGGTTCGTGCCTTTGTCGAATTTTTCGGGCACGTTCAACGGAAACGGTAAGACGCTCACGATCGGTTATCGCGGCGACGCGCAGCAGATCGGTCTGTTCAAACGTCTCAGCGGCACGGTACGGAACCTGACCGTCGCCGGACGCTTCGAATCGGACAGCGAAATTCATCTGGGGGCGTTCGCGGCCGAAACCGACAATGCGGCGATCGAGAATTGTACGAACCGGGCGGAAATCGTTGTCGCAGACGCTGCCGATGTCACGCCGCGCACCATGATCCTGAGCGGATTCGTCGGAAAGGCTTTCAACGGCGTGACGCTTCGCAACTGCCGGAACACCGGAAATATCTCGTTTTCATCGCCTGCTCTTTATATGATCGGAGGCTTTGTCGGAGCTGTTCAGGAAGACGACGGGCTGTACACGATCGCCGACTGCCACAACACGGCCGACTTTGACAATGCGGGCAGTAATTCGGGCTGGAATTTCATGGGCGGCATTGCGGGCAAAACGATCAGCCGGCAGCTCGTTCCGGGCGAGACGTCGAATTACCGGCTTATCGTCGAAGAATGCTCCAGTACGGGTACGATCAGCATTGCCGGGCCGTCGAAAGTGCGCGCTTCGGGCATCGTGGCCCAAACGCAGGGCGCTTACCGGATCAGCGGATGCACGTTTTCCGGAGCGATCGAGAGTACGGACGTCACCAAACGCGACGTCGTGATAGGCGGTATCATGGCCATGGCCGACAAGGAGTGTGTCGGGCTGGTCGAAGGATGCACTTTCAGCGGACGGATTTCGGCTGCGCAGGCCGGTGCCAACAACTTTTTCGGCGGCATATACGGTAACAACGGAGGTGCCGCGAGCGTTGTGAACGATTGCCGGACCACGGCTTCTGCCTATGTCGGCTGTCCCATCGGCAAGTCGGTGGGGATGCTTGCCGGGCGTCCCAACAAGAAGGGCTTTACGGTCAGCAATTGCCGGATCGCCGGAACCGTAACGAACAAACAGGGCGCGGCAGTGGTGATCACGGCCGATAACCTTGAAGATTGGATGTTTGCCGGATATGGTACCTCCGTGGCGGTGACTCTGAAAAACAACGGTTACAACGACGGAAAATAGCACGGAAAGATACTAACTCTAAATTATTCGAAAAATGAAAAAACTATTGTTGACGGGCATCGCGCTCGTCGGAGCGGCGCTCGTGTTTGCACAACCCCGGCTGGTCGCGCACCGCGGCTTTTACACGACGCCGGGATCAGACGAAAATACGATATCGAGTCTGATCAATGCGCAGCAGCTGGGCGTATACGGCGTGGAATTCGATGTCAACCGGACCTCTGACGGGGAGTTGATAGTCGTCCACGGTCCCAAAGTCGGCGATCGGCTCGACGCGCAAAGGGACACGTATGCGGAGATCAGCCGGGTCGTATTGCCGGGCGGCAATCGGATACCTACGCTCCGCGAATTTCTGGAGCAGGGTCGGAAGGACCCCGGAACGAAGTTGATTCTGGAATTGAAGAAACACAAGACGCCTGAGATCGAAACCCGGATCGTCGAAGAGATCGTGTCGCTCTGTAAGAAACTGAACATGCTGGACCAAATGGAGTTCACGTCCTTCAGCGAGCACGCCTGCAGGGAGTTTCGGCGCTTGGCTCCGCAGAACAAAACACTGTATATTTCCAATTCGCTTTGGACGCCCATCAATGCCGATGTCGCTAAGAAGGAGGGTTTTCAACTCTCTTACAGCATGTATGTGTTTATGAACCGGCCCGAACTGATCGACCGCATGAATGAAATCGGCGTAGAATCGACACTCTGGATCGTAGACAATCCGGAGGTTGTGGACTGGGCCGTCAAACATAATGTGGGTTTTATTTCGAGTAATTTTCCCGACCGGATCAAAGCGTATCTCGATGCGCTCCGGACAGTGGAAACTGCCCGTAATGGCGCCTGCAATCTGATCAGATAAGACACAATCTCTTAACTCAAATTTATCATGAAAAAAGTAATCGCAATTATCGGTTCCGGCATGATGGGGTCCGCTCTGGCGTTTCCCGCCGCCGAAAACGGTCATGAAGTGCGTTTGGTAGGCACGCACCTCGACCGTGACATCATCGACGAATGCCGCCGCAGCAATAAGCATCCCAAATTCGACAGAGCGTTCCCCGTCGGAGTAAAATATTATCAGATAGAGGAATACAGAGAGGCAGTCGCCGGAGCCGATTTCGTTATCGGCGGTGTTTCGTCGTTCGGTGTGGATTGGTTCCTGAACGAGATACTGGTAAATCTTGATCCCCGGTTGCCGGTGTTATCTGTCACCAAAGGGCTTATCAATCTCGAAGACGGAACGTTGATTTCCTATCCCGATTATTGGCGGTCGGAGCTGAAGAAAAGGGGCGTCGACCGAGAGGTCTGCGCGGTCGGCGGCCCCTGCACCTCTTATGAACTGGTATTCCACGACCAGACCGAGGTAGCTTTCTGCGGCAGGGATACCGCTTCCCTCCGACTGTTCAAAGAGACGCTTTCGACCTCTTACTATCACATTTCGCTGACCCATGACGTGATCGGTCTTGAGAGCGCCGTAGCGTTGAAAAACGCGTATGCGCTGGCCGTCGCCATGACCATCGGTTTGGTCAACCGCCATCATGGCGCGGATGCCGGGTTGCATTACAACTCGCAGGCCGGAGCATTCTATCAGGCGGTCAAGGAGATGCGCCGGCTGCTTAAGATACAGCAGGCGACCGAAGACTGCGAGAACATCGGTATCGGAGATCTTTACGTGACGGTTTACGGCGGTCGGACCCGCAGAATCGGTATTCTGCTCGGTGAAGGGAAGTGTTATTCCGAAGCGATGGATATTCTGGCCGGTGTGACCCTCGAATCGCTGGTCGTGGCGCGCCGGGTTGCAAAGGCGATTTACCGCAAGGCGGAATTGGGTCAGGTCTCCCTGCAGGAATTCCCGATGCTGGTACATGCCAACGACGTCCTCGACAACGGGAAGGATGCCGAACTTCCGTGGGAGAAGTTTACGTTCGATCATACGGCAAACTGAACGGAGCGGTTACAGCAATGAAAACAGCAATTAAAGCGGCCGCAGCCGCCGGCCTGTTCATCCTGACCCTGTTTCCGGGATGCGCGCAGCGGCAAACGGATGAAGCGAATCTGCGCTTGCTCTATTGGAATATCCAGAACGGCATGTGGTCGGGGCAGGGTGACAACTATACGCGTTTTGTCAATTGGGTGAGCGCCCAGAACCCCGACGTCTGTGTGTGGTGTGAATCGGTAACCAACTACAAAACGGCTTCAGATGAGAAGATAAAACCCGAAGAGGCCTATCTGCCGGAACATTGGGGCGAACTGGCCCGGCGCTACGGACATGAATATTGGTATAAGGGCGGACACCGCGACAATTTCCCGCAGGTCATTACGTCGAAATACCCGATCGAGAACGTGGCTCGTCGGATCGGAGCCGTTCCCGACAGCATTGTTTCTCACGGTGCGGGATGGGCGCAGATTCGGAAAAACGGTCATACGGTCAATATCGTTTCGCTGCATACATGGCCGCAGGTCTACGGTTTCGGTCTGGCCGACAAGCTGGAACGCAAGGCCAGCGCCGCGGCGCGCGAGGGCGACAGGTTTCGCCGGATGGAGATCGAATACGTGTGCAACCATACGATCGGATCGGTTGCCGGCGCGGAAAAGCAACTATGGATGATGATGGGGGATTTCAACTCCAAATCGCGTGTCGATAATTACGAGTACGGATTTCCGGAGGATACGACCGCCTTTTTGGTCCATGATTACATATGTCAGCACACGCCGTATGTGGATGTGATCGCAGCGAAATACCCCGGCGAATTCCAGACGACGACCGGCCGGCGTTTCCGGATAGATTATGTTTACTGCACCCGTCCGCTTTACGATCGGATCGTCAGTGCGCGGGTCGTAAGCGACGAGTACACTACGCCTGTCCGAGATCCGCAGGAATTGCGCAATTTCTGGCATCCTTCGGATCACCGCCCGATCATCATAGATTTCGATATGCGTTGATGCGGATTCCGATGACTAAAGACTTTGCAATATGTCGATGACCAATTCCAAACTAACGCGTGTAGCGGACAATATCCGCATTTTGTCGGCCGCCA
>OBZW01000652.1_pt1 | contig 17323 bp, 16 predicted proteins | sample 1477021 | NCBI WGS metagenome assembly OBZW01 (sample SAMEA2580262, study PRJEB22360) | human gut metagenome | biome: human gut; feature: human-associated habitat; material: faeces | place: Denmark | collected 2008/2010
GCCTCAAACGGGGGCAGCGGATGGTATTGAATTGGTGTGGATTTGATAGCCCCAGCACCTCCCCGGCCTCCCTGTCATGAAGCGTCCCCGTCCGTCGACAAGGCTGAAGCTTGCCGACTAAATCCCGATTTAAAAATATTTCTGGATGGGGCTTGCATAATATACAATATAGATGTATAATTATGCAAGCGTTATTTTTATTTACGCATAAGATATATACATTTTTGCAGTCGATATGTATTTCTGATTGAGAAAACGGGCAAACACTTTACTTCATTGAAAAAGTGGTATATGATTATGAACTAGAAGCGTGAAAGGAAAAGATAGATATGATTAAAGTAGGAATTATTGGATCTACCGGGTATGCGGGCGGTGAGCTTGTCAGGATTTTAACGGCACATAAAGATGCAGAAATTGTTTGGTATGGATCCAGAAGTTATATAGATAAAAAATATGCAGATGTTTATCAGAATATGTTCCAGATTGTGGATGCGGTCTGCATGGATGATAATATGGATGAGCTTGCGGAGCAGGTGGATGTTATCTTTACTGCTACACCCCAGGGGCTGTGTGCATCGCTGGTCAGCGAGGACATACTGTCTAAAGTGAAGATAATTGATCTGAGCGCAGATTTTCGGATGAAAGACGTATCCGTATATGAGAAATGGTATGGGATACAGCATAAAAGCCCCCGTTTTATTGAGGAAGCGGTATACGGGCTTTGTGAGATTAACCGGGAAGCTATAAAAAAGGCCAGGCTGGTGGCAAATCCGGGGTGTTATACGACTTGTTCCATACTGACGGCGTACCCTCTGGCAAAAGAGGGGCTGATCGATATGAGCACTCTGATTATTGATGCCAAATCTGGAACTTCCGGGGCAGGGAGGGGGGCTAAGCTTCCTAATTTATACTGCGAAGTGAATGAGAACATCAAGCCTTACGGTGTGGCTGCGCACAGACATACGCCGGAGATTGAGGAGCAGCTGGGTTATGCTGCGGGTGAACAGGTGGTTCTGAACTTTACGCCTCACCTTGTACCCATGAACAGAGGGATTCTGTCCACAGAGTATGCAAAACTTGTAAAAAATGTAACGTGTCAGGATATAAAAGCTGTATATGATACATATTATGCGGACGAGAAATTTGTCCGGGTACTCGGGGAGGGAATCTGGCCGGAAACGAAGTGGGTGGAAGGAAGCAACTATGTGGATATCAACTTTAAGATTGACGACAGAACAGGACGCATCATTATGATGGGGGCTATAGACAATCTCGTGAAGGGCGCGGCAGGGCAGGCGGTTCAGAATATGAATCTGATGTTCGGTCTGAAGGAATCCGAAGGACTGGAACTGGTGCCGATGTTCCCATAGGCGCATGAACGGAAGACATCCTGGACGCAAGCGATTCAGGGGGCGGAAAATGGCTGGGACAGCCCGATTATAACAGGGATGGGCTCTAATAGAGATCGAGAGGAAGAAAAGATGGTACGGACAATGACAATAGAGGATTATGACGGCGTGTATGCCCTTTGGAAAAAAATCAGGGGCTTTGGACTGCGGAGCATTGACGATTCCAGAGAGGGGGTTGCCAGGTTTCTGAAGAGAAATCCAACAACAAGCGTGGTGGCCGAAGTGGACGGCCTGATCGTGGGAAGTATCCTGTGCGGGCACGACGGACGGCGGGGATGTCTATATCATGTATGTGTAGATGCTGCATACCGGAGGCGCGGCATTGGAAAGGCTATGGTTGTAAAGGCCATGGAAGAACTGCGCAGGGAGGAGATCAGCAAAGTTTCTTTGATTGCATTTACCAAAAACGATGTGGGGAATGCATTCTGGAATACAATCGGATGGACAGAACGGCTGGATTTGAATTATTATGATTTTGTGTTGAATGAGAAGAACATTACCGCATTTAATGAACATTAGAAGTACACAATTTAATGAATAATAGACGTACACATATCAGAGGCATTCGATTCATCTGACATGCCTGTTGAGCAGCAAATGAATATATAGCGGATTAAATAAGATAATGAATAAAAAATGAGCAGATTGCGTAACAAAAAGATTACGCAGGAAAGGAAAACAGAATGGAAATAATCAAAGGCGGGGTCACCGCGGCAAAAGGATTCGAAGCAGCATCGGCGGCAGCCGGCATTAAGTATCAGGACAGGACGGATATGGCGCTGATATATAGTGAAAGGCCGTGCAAGGCAGCGGGGACATTTACAACGAATGTGGTAAAAGCAGCACCCGTAAAATGGGATAAAGCTATTGTGGAAAGCGGCATTAAGTCCCAGGCGGTGGTTGTCAATTCCGGCATTGCCAATGCCTGCACCGGAGAAGAGGGATATGCGTACTGCCAAGAGACCGCGGATGCCGCGGCGAAAGCGCTGGGAGTGAAGGCAGAGGGGGTGCTGGTAGGATCCACTGGCGTGATTGGAATGCAGCTTCCCATGGAGAAGCTCAAAGATGGGATTACAAAGCTTGCGGCCGATAAGAATCCCGGAATTGAAAGCGGGACTCTGGCAGCAAAGGCAATTATGACAACTGATACAATCGAGAAGGAAATAGCAGTTACGATTCAGGCAGGCGGAAAGACCGTCACAATTGGCGGCATGGCGAAGGGATCCGGGATGATCCATCCCAATATGTGCACCATGCTCTCTTTTATCACAACGGATGCGGCGATTTCCAGAAAGGCGCTGCAGAAGGCGCTGAGCACCGATGTGGAGGATACCTATAATATGATCTCCGTGGACGGAGATACGTCTACAAATGACACGGTTCTGCTTCTGGCAAACGGGATGGCGGAAAACGATAAGATTAAATATGGAACAGATGACTATGTAAAATTTGCAGAAGCGCTTCATATAGTAAATGAATGTCTGGCCAAAAAGATTGCCGGAGACGGGGAAGGTGCAACCGCGTTGTTTGAAGCAAAGGTAACGGGCGCATCCACGAAGGAGCAGGCAAAGCTGCTTGCCAAATCGATCGTATGTTCAAACCTGACAAAGGCGGCCATTGCAGGACATGATGCCAACTGGGGACGAATTCTATGTGCAATGGGTTATTCAGGGGCTCAGTTTGATCCGGAAAAGGTGGATCTGTATTTTGAGAGCAAAGCGGGAAGAATCCAGATTATAGAGAATGGAACGGCAGTCGCTTACAGTGAAGAAAAAGCGACCGAGATCCTGTCCCAGCTTGAGGTTACGGCAACGGCAGATATAAAGGAAGGGGAAGAGAGCGCTGCGGCATGGGGCTGTGATCTGACCCATGGGTATATTGATATCAATGCAGATTACAGGAGTTAAGAGTATACCGTATCTGCAGTAAGGAGGAAATTATGAACGAGAATATGCAGCAGTACCTGGAAAAAGCACAGGTGTTAATCGAAGCGCTCCCTTATATACAGCGCTTTAACCGAAAGATAATTGTGGTAAAATACGGCGGGAGCGCGATGGTGGACGAGGCGCTGAAAAGACAGGTGATTGAAGATGTCACGCTTTTGAAGCTAGTCGGATTTAAGCCCATTATTGTGCACGGCGGAGGAAAAGAGATCAGCAGATGGGTCGGCAAGGTGGGGATGGAGCCGCACTTTGTCAATGGCCTGCGTGTGACGGATGAGGAGACAATGGAAGTGGCGGAGATGGTACTCGGCAAGGTGAATAAAAGCCTGGTACAGCTTGTAGAGGAGCTGGGCGTGCGCGCAATCGGTATCAGCGGCAAGGACGGCGGACTCCTGAAAGTAGATAAAAAGCTTTCCAACGGAGAGGATATCGGTTTCGTGGGAGAAGTTAAAAGGGTGAATGCAGAGATTCTCTATGATCTTTTGGAAAAAGATTTTCTCCCAATCATCTGCCCGGTGGGAATGGACGATGAATACAATACATACAATATCAATGCGGATGATGCAGCCTGTGCTATCGCAAGAGCGATGAAAGCGGAAAAACTAGCGTTTCTGACGGATATTGAGGGAGTATACAAAGATCCTGATGATCCAAAGACGCTAATCTCCGAACTCCGGGTGGATGAGGCACAGCAGTTGATGAACGATGGCTATATCGGAGGCGGCATGCTGCCCAAGCTGCAGAACTGTATTGATGCTATAGAAAACGGGGTTTCCAGGGTACATATTCTGGACGGGCGGATTCCGCATTGTCTGCTGCTGGAGATCTTTACAAACAAGGGAATTGGAACCGCAATACTAAACGGAGAGGAAAGCAGGTATTATCATGGTGAACAGTAAGATTCAGGCAGGTGAGGAGAACCTGCTGCATGTTTACAATCGTTTCCCTATAGCCCTGGACCATGGGGAGGGAATGTATGTTTATGACACAGAAGGCAGAAAGTTTTTGGATTTTGCCGCGGGATTTGCCGTTACAGGCTTGGGTTACAGCCATAAAAAACTGAATGAGGCGCTGAAGACGCAGATCGATAAGATCTACCACATTTCGAATCTTTATTACCATGAGAATTGTGGAGAGGCGGCAAGGGAGCTGAACCGCATATCAGGCATGGACAGGGTCTTTTTCACCAATAGCGGCAGTGAGGCCAACGAGGGGGCATTAAAGGCAGCCAGGCGCTATGCATATACGAAAAAGACCGGCAGATACGAATTTATTGCAATGGAGAATTCGTTTCACGGAAGGAGTTTCGGGGCAGTTTCTGTTACCGGACATGATTCTTACAGAGAGCCATTTGAGCCGGTGGTTCCTGGCGTACGATTTGCAAAATTCAACGACCTGAACAGTGTGGAAGCGCTGGTAAATGAAAAGACATGCGCCATTATCTTGGAGCCGCTGCAGGGAGAGGGCGGCATCAACCTTGCTACTCAGGATTTTATGGAAGGAATCCGGCGGATCTGTGATGAGAACGGCATCCTGATGATCTGTGACGAAGTCCAGTGCGGTATGGGCCGTACGGGTACTATGTTTACCTGGCAGGGATTTGGGGTAAAACCGGATATTCTTACCATGGCAAAAGCAATTGGCAACGGAATACCGGTAGGTGCGTTTGCGATGACCCAGGAGGTTGCGGATTACTCCCTGAAGCCGGGAGACCACGGGGCTACCTATGGCGGAAACCCGCTGGCATGTACCGCGGTGAAGACGGTCATAGAGATCTTTGAACAGGAGCACATTCTGGAACACGTCAATGACATTTCCCCGTATCTGATAAAACGCCTGGACGAACTGACTGATAAATGGGACTGTATTCTTCAGAGAAAAGGAAAAGGACTGATGCAGGGGCTTGCATTTGACAGACCTGTGGCCAAAGTAAATCAGAAAGCTGTCGAAGAAGGGCTGCTGGTGATACAGGCGGCGGGCAATGTGATCCGTCTGCTTCCCCCGCTGATTGTGGAGGAACAGCATATCGATGAGATGGTGGAGCGGTTTGAACGTGTTCTTGCCGGACTAACCTAGATCCCTTCCTATACCACGGAAAATAATAACATACTCGAAATAAAAACCATTCATTGAGGACATACTATAGAAAAGCAGAAGAAAAACTGCAGGAGGTATGAGGATATGATTGGTTTTTTTATTGCACTGCTGTCAGGTGCATTGATGAGCGTTCAGGGGGTATTTAACACACAGGTAACAAAGACGACGGGAATGTGGGTCGGCAATGCCTGGGTACAGCTGTCCGCTTTTTTGGTATGTGCGGTTGCATGGTTTATCACAGGCCGCGACAGTATAACGGCGATTGCAAAGGTAGAGCCTAAATATATGCTGCTGGGAGGCGTGATTGGTGCAGGTATTACCTGGACGGTCATAAAAAGTATGTCTGCACTGGGCCCTGCAAAAGCGGCCCTTTTGATTGTTATTGCACAGCTGATTGTTGCATATGTGATTGAGCTGCTGGGACTGTTTGGGGTGGATAAGGAGCCGCTGGACTGGAGAAAAATTGGCGGACTTGCCCTTGCGCTGATCGGAATTGCGATCTTCCAATGGGAATAACTGCATTGGCTTAATAAAGATGTAACAAAAACGTAAAAATATGTATTGTAATTTAAACTATTATTCGTTACAATATTAATGTCCGGCGAGGGGATTCTCAAACAGCACGAAGACTGTGAGGGAATTATGAAGGACAGATTGGTTAAAAAGTTCTGTGTATTTTTCTTGGCGGCCTGTACCGCAGGAGTGTTGGCGTCAGGATGCGCAAGAGAAAGAACAGATTCTTTATCGGAGTTGGAACTGGAGCAGGAAAAGGGTGAGGCAGAAGAGGCATCAGAAGATGCCGTACAGCGGGAAGATCCCGGTACGGTATTCGTTTATGTATGCGGCGCCGTGAATGCTCCGGGGGTATATGAATTAGCCGGTGATGCGCGGGTATATGAGGCGATTGCACTGGCAGGCGGCTTGAATGATGCAGCAGCAGGGGAAGCTTTAAACCAGGCCAGTACAGTAACGGATGGGGAGCGCATTTATATACCGACGGCGGAGGAACTGGAAAAAGGGATTGTAGACGGCCAGACGGCACAAGTAACAGGAACGGACAACCAGGGAAAGATAAATATTAATACGGCTGCAAAAGAGGAACTCAAGACACTGCCCGGCATTGGAGATGCCAAAGCTGACAGTATTATTTCCTACCGGGAGGCAAACGGCGGTTTTCAGACCGTGGAAGAGCTGAAGCAGGTTGAGGGAATCAAAGAGGGAGTATTTAATAAAATAAAAGACAGAGTAGTAAGCTGAGGTATTTGTCCACTCGGCCCGTGAGGTTTTTATGGTCTACGGGCCGTGGTGGATGAACGGATCTTCAGCGTGCGGGAGTAAGGGAAAGAGGAGTATGAGCGAAAAGAAGATCTTAGTAGTGGATGATGAAAAATTAATAGTCAAGGGGATCCGTTTCAGCCTGGAACAAGACGGCATGGAAGTGGACTGTGCCTATGACGGCGAGGAGGCCCTGGAATACGCCAGAAACTGCGAGTATGATCTGGTTCTCCTGGATGTCATGCTTCCGAAGCTGGACGGCTTTCAGGTATGCCAGCAGATCAGGGAGTTCTCCGACATGCCGGTTGTCATGCTGACAGCTAAGAGTGAAGACATGGACAAGATTCTCGGCCTGGAGTATGGGGCGGATGATTATATTACAAAGCCTTTCAACATCCTGGAAGTGAAGGCGCGTATAAAGGCCATTATGAGACGAACGGCGAAGCGGGAAGAGCCTGCAGGCAGTACGGTCATTATAAAAGGGGCCATGCGGATTGACTGCGAGAGCAGGAGAGTGTTCATCGGTGAACGGGAGATCAATCTGACGGCGAAGGAATTCGATGTACTGGAACTGCTGGCAATGAATCCAAATAAGGTATACAGCAGAGAAAATCTGCTGAATTTGATATGGGGATATGATTATCCGGGAGATGCAAGAACAGTGGATGTGCATATCAGACGCCTGCGTGAGAAGATCGAGAAGAATCCGAGCGAGCCAAAATATGTACATACAAAGTGGGGAGTTGGTTATTATTTCCAGGGGTGATTTTCATTTTAATCTAAATAGTAAATTTCTAAAGAGCCTGCGGTTCTGTATTATACTGCTGCTTCTTGCTGTGTCTATTGTGCCCTGTGCTGCAGCATACAGGGGGATAATCAAGGCATACGAGGCGCGTGCAGTATCCCTTAGAACCGCGGATATACAAAATCAATGTACAATTCTAAGCAATCAGCTGAACAGCTATAATTATCTGGCGGATACTTCATCCGAGGTTATCAATGCAAGTTTGACGCAGTTAACGAATATATATAATGGGCGGGTAATGATTGTAGATAAAGAGCTGCGTGTCGTAAAGGACACCTACAGCCTGGATGAAGGGAAGACAATCGTATCCGAAGATGTCATCCGCTGTATGAAAGGCAGCAGTACGAATTATTATGATAAAGCGAACCGGTACATAGAAGTGACCTCGCCGATTATGGCGGGGGATACGGAAGAGATATCGGGCGTCATGCTGGCCAGTGTATCGACAGATACGATTGAAGACAGCCTGAAAATTCTGAGCACAAAAGGAAGCGCTATTCTGGGAATCGTTTTCATACTGATGCTGGGACTGAGCCTGTTTATTGCGGATCTGATTGTAAGACCGCTGCGAAGGATCACAGCATCTATTGCGGATGTGTCCGAAGGGTATGACGATGAAGTACTCCATGTGAATACATTTACCGAGACCAAGCAGCTCTCCGAAGCTTTTAACAAGATGCTTGGGCGGCTGAAGCAGCTGGATGAATCCAGGGAAGAGTTTGTATCCAACGTATCACATGAGCTGCGTACGCCGCTGACATCCATGAAGGTACTGGCAGATTCCCTTCTGTCGCAGGAAGAGGTTCCGATCGAATTATATCAGGAGTTCATGGGGGACATTGCGAAAGAGATTGACAGAGAGAATGATATTATTGCTGACCTTTTGTCTCTGGTAAAGATGGACAAGACTGCCAAGAATCTGAATATTAATACAGTTAATATCAACGAGCTGATGGAACTGATTCTGAAGAGGCTCAAGCCGATTGCTGAAAAGAAGAATGTTGAGGTGGTTCTGGAAAGTTTCCGTCCGGTTACGGCAGAGATTGACGAGGTAAAGCTTACATTGGCAATTTCTAATCTGGTGGAGAATGCAATTAAATATAACCATGAAGAGGGATGGGTTCATGTCTCTCTTAATGCTGACCACAAATATTTCTATGTAAAAGTTGCGGATTCAGGGATCGGTATCCCGGAACAGGATCAGCAGCATATATTTGAGCGTTTTTACCGGGTGGACAAGTCCCATTCACGGGAGATGGGCGGTACCGGCCTGGGACTTGCCATTACAAGAAACGCAATCATTATGCACCGGGGATCCATCAAAGTATACAGCAGCGAGGGTGAGGGGACGACATTCACGGTACGGATCCCGCTGACCTATGTTGCTTAGAAGGAGGCAGTACCAATATGAAAAGAAGAATTGCAGGCCTGTTAACCGTCTGTTTCTGTCTGCTTCTCCTTCTGTCTGCATGTTCAAAGCGGACGGCAGTGAAAGATGACAGTTCCTTTATCTATTGTCTGAATGGGGATCGGACAGGCCTGATAAAAGTGAATTATGAGGTTAAAAGCAATGACCCGCTCCAGGCGGCAGAAGCAATGCTGAAAGAACTGGCGAAGCCGTCCGAAGATATTGATTATACCGCGCCGATACCAAAAGGGGTAAAAGTGAATACCTGTAAGCTGGAAGGGGAACTTCTGTATCTCGATTTCAACGGGCGTTATACGGATATTCCGCCGCTTGAGGAAAAGCTGGTGAGGGCGGCAGTGGTTCAGTCTCTGATCCGGATTGAAGGAATCAGTGTTCTCTGGATTTCAGTGGACGGTGAGGATCTGAGGGACAGTGAAGGACAGATTCTGGGATATCAGAATGAAGACGATTTTGTGCAGAACACCGGCTCCTCACTGAACTCTTATCAAACGGGCACGCTGACACTATACTTCGCAAATGAAACAGGTGATAAACTGACAGAGCAGCATATGGACGTAAAATACAGCAGCAATATGTCGAAAGAGAAGTTGATCGTGGAAAAGCTAATGAAAGGACCGAAAAAGAATGCAGGATATCCCACAATTAATCCGGCCGTCAGCCTTCTCGGGGTGACAATAAAAGACGGGATCTGTTATGTGAATCTGGATGATGAATTCTTGACAGGGGGAGTGGATGTCAAACCGGAGATCACCATTTATTCCATAGTAAACTCTCTTGTAGAGGGGACAACGGCGAGTAAAGTGCAGATTACGGTAAACGGAGAAAAGAACATATCTTACAAGGATGCGGTTGATTTGACCCAGCCACTGCAGCGGGATATGGGCTGGGTAGAAAATGCGGAGGAAGAATGATAAAAAGGCCACTATGTGCGGCAGCAGTTCTTTTTCTCGGAATACAGACTGTCCTGGCGGGCGGGTTTCATATAGCACCGGACTGGAAACCCACCCGGCTGGAGTCCGGGATCGGCGGCAAAGAAAAAGTCGTGCTGGATGGGACAATCTATCGCAGGGAAGAGAAACCAAACTGCAGAGTATTATATCTTAAGGACAATCTTGTCCATCTGAAGAATCAAATCTTTCAGGAATCAAAAATTCTTGTTTATATCCAAACAGAACATCACACAGCAATCGGGAACCAAATACAGATCACAGGGACGGCGGAGGTCTTCCAAGAAGCCAGAAATCCGGGGAATTTTGATCAGAAATTTTATTACCGCAAGCAGGGGATCCATGTATCCGTATGGGCGGACGACGTAAAAATACTGGATGCAGAAGAATATCGGATACGGGAAAATCTGGCGGTGCTCAGGGAGCGATGGAAGACGCTCCTGATCAAATGCATGGGAGAATACTACGGGAACACTATGAGCGCTATGCTTCTGGGCGACAAAAGCGGACTGGACAGTGAGCTGAAAGAACTATATCAGAAAAGCGGAATCGGGCATGCGCTCGCCATTTCAGGTTTGCATATGTCCTTTTTAGGCATCGGGCTGTATAAATTATTGCGCAGAGCCGGCCTGCCTTTTAGCATAGCCGGAGGGATTGGAATTTGTTTCTTACTGGCCTATACACTGATGATCGGCTGCGGGGTATCCAGTATCCGGGCGTTTGTCATGTATTTTGTCAGAATGGGTGCAGATATAACCGGAAGAGACTACGATATGCCGACCAGCCTGTCGCTTGCGGCAGCAGTGATCGTGGCATGGCAGCCTCTTTTTCTTCTGGACGCAGGTTTTCTGCTTTCCTTCGGCGCGCTGATGGGAATTACCGCCGTCAATCCGTGTCTTGAATCCTGTTTTTTGCGGGGAAAGAAAGGTCGGAAAATCTTCAGCAGCTTCCTTGCAAGTCTATCTGTCAATCTTACATTGCTGCCGGTTATGTTGTATTTCTATTTTGAATTCCCTATGTATTCCGTTATCCTGAATCTTCTTGTAATTCCTCTGATGTCCCTGGTGCTGGGAAGCGGTGTGATCGGCTCCCTGGCGGCCATTGTATCCGTACGGGCAGGCGCAGTGCTGCTGCAGGTCTGTAAGGGGGTCCTGTTTTTATACGAAAAAGCTTGTTCAGCCAGTATGGAATTACCGGTAAGCAGGATTGTATCGGGGCAGCCGGAAAAAGGGTGGATGGTTATTTACTATATTCTCTTATTTTTGTTTTGTCTGTCGGTATACCGGCTGAAAACAATAAAAGAAAAGGGGACATCCCGCGCGTCTTTACCGTTCGTGATATCCTCCCGCATAAAGCTGATGGGGGGCGCAGGGCTCTTATTCCTTTGCGGCACATTATTTATCACATGTATGCGGACCTATCATACCAGAGGAACCCTTCGGATTACTATGCTTGACGTGGGGCAGGGGGACGGCTTGTACATAAAAGGGCCGCAGGGGATGCAGTATTTTATAGATGGAGGGAGCAGCGATGTTTCCGATGTAGGTAAATACAGGATCGAGCCCTTTTTAAAATCCCAGGGCGTAAAAACGCTGGATTATGTCTTTATCTCTCATGGAGACACAGACCATATGAGCGGAATCGAGGAACTGCTGGAGAACCAGCGTCTGGGAATCCGCATCCGAAATCTGGTTCTGCCGCCGGATAGAGTACAGGACGATGCGCTGAAAAAGCTGGCAGTAAAAGCAGCGAAAAAAAATACAAGAGTCGTTGTGATGGATGCGGGCGACAGAATGACAGAAGGAAATTTTCGATTGTCCTGCAAAGCACCGACAGCAGCGTACAAGGGGGAGACCGGGAACGCCGCATCCATGGTGTTGGAGGCAGAATACGGAGATTTTGATATGTTGTTTACCGGAGACGTGGAGGGGGAAGGAGAAAAACTTCTGGAACAGGGAGGGCTCCGCCGGTATGACGTGCTGAAAGTGGCGCACCATGGGTCTAAAAATTCCAGTTCCAGGGCATTTCTTGAACAGACACTGCCCGTTACCGCCTGGATATCATCAGGGATTGATAACCGGTACGGGCATCCCCACAAAGAGACGATAGAAAAGCTGGAAGAGACAGGGAGCAGAATATACGGTACACAGGAATGCGGTGCGGTAATGCTGGCGACCGATGGAGAAAGCGCAGAGATTGAGGCCTATTTGAGAACGTTTCGCCGGTGAATATAGAAACTGGAGAACATCTATAAACTATTAAAAAAATGATAAGGATTTAATGATTTTTGCGACTAAAAAACAGTTGCAAATACAGCTGCATTATTATATAATAAAGGAGGAAATAATGAGTAAGAAAAATAAATTAATAAAGCGTCTATATACGGTTCCCAGTGATTTTACATACGATGAGCTAAGACAGCTCCTAAAATATTTTGGGTTCCGGGAAGTAGAAACCGGGAAAACCAGCGGCTCAGCTGTAAAGTATTATAACAGGGAGTTAGGGGTCCCCATCTATATACATAGGCCGCATCCGGGAAACATCGTCAAAAAATATGTTTTAAGAGAGCTGATTCGCTTATTAAGCAAGGAGGAATTGTGATGGGTAACTGCATGAAATATAAAGAATATTATGGTACGATTGAATATTCAGATGAGGATCAATGCTTTCATGGGAAGGTACTTGGTATCAAAGGACTGGTTACCTTTGAAGGCGAGAGTGTGCAGGAATTAAGAGCGTCTTTTCAGGAAATGGTAGATGAATATCTGAAAGACTGTGAAAGTAAACACATTGCTCCGGATAAGAGCTATAAGGGGAGTTTTAACATACGGATCGCCCCGGAGCTTCATAGAGAAGCGTCTTTGCGCGCAGCGAATGAAGGAATTTCCCTGAATGCACTAGTCGAAAAGGCAATTTCATTATATGCCGCCACATCGTTTCATAAATAACAAGTCCGTGTAAAGGTTCAGGCGGGCCTAAACTGTTACAGTCTGCTAGTATAGATCAGAGTAAATAGCATGATGGTTCGCTGCGTATAATTCTTCGAGAGTGCAGATGCAAATACGCAGGCGTAGTGGGGCTACGCTGAGGCTTTTGCATCTGTGCTTTCGGGAAATCAGACCGGCGAAACATTGTGCTATTTACTTTGAGTTATTCTAGTTATTATGCACGGCCTATGGCCGTGCATAGTAACGTCCGTTACATTTATTTTACAATATGCCGGAAAATATTTTGCATAATCGAGAACTTTCCTATATAATAGATACGTTATGAAGAGTTTAAATGAAGATTTAAAAACAGGACAATTCAGGCAGATATATCTTCTCTACGGGGAAGAAAATTATCTGAAGAAGCAGTATAAGGATCGGTTTACGAAGGCAATGCTCCCGAACGGGGATACGATGAATTACGCTTATTATGAAGGGAAAGGCGTAGATGTCAGGGAGGTCATTGATCTGGCTGAAACTCTGCCGTTCTTTGCTGAGCGCCGGCTGCTGGTATTCGAAAACACCGGATTCTTTAAGAGTGCGGGGGCAGATCTGGCCGATTATATTAAGGATATGCCGGATACTACATTTTTTATTTTCGTAGAAAATGAAGTGGACAAGCGCAGCAAGCTGTTTAAAGCAGTGAAGGCGAAAGGGCATATTGCAGAGCTACCGTTTCAGGATGAGTCGACGCTGAAAAAGTGGATTCTGGGGATGGTGCGCAAGGAGAATAAGCAGATATCAGAGTCTACAGTGACCTATCTGTTGAATAAAGTCGGTACAGATATGGGGAATATACAGAAGGAACTGGAAAAACTATTCTGCTATACACTGGAGAAAGACAGCATTCTGCCGGAAGATGTGGACGCGGTATGTGTGACGCAGATTTCCAACCATATTTTTGATATGGTCAATGCAGTGGCGGATAAGAGGCAGGAGCGGGCGCTGGAGCTTTACTATGAATTGGTAGCTCTGAAAGAACCTCCAATGCGGATTCTGTATCTGATGACCCGGCAGTATCGGATTCTGCACCAGGTTAAGGATCTGCTAAAGAAGGGGTATGGCAGAAAAGAAATCGCATCCAAGGCAGGCCTGCATCCTTTTGCTGCGGGCAAATACATGGATCAGGCAAAACACTTCAGAAGCAGCGAACTCCGCGCAATTATGGAGGACAGTGCGGATATTGAAGAACGCGTGAAAACAGGGCGTCTGACGGATGTACTGGCGGTTGAGCTGTTTATTGTAAAATACTCTTCCGTGTCAAAGAGATAAAGAAAGGTTGGAGGAATAAAAGTGTCAGTAATAGATCAGAGTAAAATTCGTAATTTTTGTATCATAGCACATATCGATCATGGAAAATCTACTTTGGCGGACCGGATCATCGAAATGACAGGACTGCTGACAAGCCGTGAGATGCAATCCCAGGTGCTTGATAATATGGATCTGGAAAGGGAACGCGGGATTACCATCAAGGCACAGACCGTGCGTACTGTCTATAAAGCAAAGGATGGGGAGGAGTATATCCTCAACCTGATAGATACGCCCGGGCATGTGGATTTTAACTACGAGGTGTCCAGAAGCCTTGCGGCGTGCGACGGTGCGATCCTGGTGGTGGATGCCGCACAGGGCGTGGAGGCCCAGACGCTGGCCAATGTATACCTCGCGCTGGATCATGACCTGGATGTCATGCCGGTCATCAACAAGATCGACCTTCCAAGTGCGGATGCGGAGCGGGTAAAAGAAGAAATAGAAGACGTGATCGGCATTGACGCCGAGGACGCGCCGCTGATTTCGGCAAAGACCGGATTGAATGTGGAAGAGGTGCTGGAGCAGATCGTGGAGAAGATTCCAGCGCCGGAGGGAGATGCTTCGGCGCCTCTTCAGGCACTGATATTTGACTCTCTTTACGATTCTTATAAGGGTGTAATCGTTTTCTGCCGGGTAAAAGAGGGAAGCGTAAGGAAAGGTACACCGATCCGTATGATGGCTACCGGAGCCACGGCAGAAGTTGTGGAGGTTGGATATTTCGGCGCAGGACAGTTTATTCCCTGTGAAGAACTGAGCGCCGGAATGGTAGGCTATATTACGGCCAGCCTGAAAAATGTTAAAGATACCCGTGTGGGAGATACGGTGACCAATGCGGAGAGACCCTGCGAGGAGCCGCTGCCGGGATATAAAAAAGTAAATCCAATGGTCTACTGCGGAATGTATCCGGCGGACGGAGCGAAGTACCCGGATCTGCGGGATGCGCTGGAAAAGCTTCAACTCAATGATGCGGCCCTGCAGTTCGAGGCGGAGACCTCTGTTGCGCTGGGATTTGGTTTCCGCTGTGGCTTCCTGGGATTACTGCATCTGGAGATTATTCAGGAGCGTCTGGAGCGGGAATACAACCTGGATCTGGTGACCACGGCCCCCAGCGTTATTTACAAGGTACACAAAACCAACGGAGATATCATTGATCTGACGAATCCGACAAACCTTCCGGATCCTGCGGAGATCGAATACATGGAGGAGCCAATCGTAAAAGCGGAGATTATGGTGACTTCCGAATTTATCGGCGCAATCATGGACTTATGCCAGGAGCGCCGCGGAGAATACCAGGGAATGGAATATATCGAAGAGAAGCGTGCGGTACTGCACTATCATCTGCCGCTCAATGAGATCATCTATGACTTTTTCGATGCCTTGAAGTCACGATCCAGGGGATATGCATCCTTTGATTACGAGATGCTGGGATACGTGCAGTCAGAACTTGTGAAACTGGATATCCTGATTAATAAAGAAGAGGTAGACGCCCTTTCCTTCATCGTACATGGAAGTACCGCGTACGAGAGAGGCAGAAAGATGTGCGAGAAGCTGAAAGAAGAGATACCGCGCCAGCTGTTTGAGATTCCGATCCAGGCAGCCGTTGGCAGCAAGATCATCGCCCGTGAGACTGTCAGGGCAATGCGTAAGGATGTGCTCGCAAAATGCTACGGCGGCGATATTTCCCGTAAGAAAAAGCTTCTGGAAAAGCAGAAGGAAGGAAAGAAGCGCATGCGTCAGGTTGGCAGCGTCGAGATACCGCAGAAGGCATTCATGAGCGTGCTGAAATTGGATGATAAGTAATATGAAGAAAGAACTGGAGCTGTACCTGCATATCCCTTTCTGCGTGAAAAAATGTGCATACTGCGACTTTCTCTCTGCGCCTGCGGATGAGGACGCAAAGCAGGAGTATGTGAATGCGCTGCTTTGCGAAATACAGGGATATGAAGCATACCATGAGCCGTACCAGGTCACGACGATATTTATGGGAGGCGGGACTCCCTCCCTGCTGACGGGAGATCAGGTTATAGTAATATTTGACGCCCTGCATCAAAGTTTCCAGATTGCAGAGAATGCGGAAGTCACAATCGAGGCCAATCCAGGAACCGTAACAAAAGAGAAACTGAAAGCCTGGAAAGCGGCCGGTATTAACCGTCTGAGCATCGGACTTCAGTCCGCGGATAACGAAGAGCTGAAGATGCTTGGAAGAATCCATACGTGGGAAGAGTTTCTCACAACCTACGATCTGGCCAGAAAACAGGGTTTTGATAACATTAATATCGACCTGATCTCAGCCATCCCCGGACAGACAGAGGCGAGCTGGAAAAAGACGCTCACCAAAGCCGCAAGGCTGGATCCGGAGCATATCTCCGCCTATAGCCTGATGATAGAGGAGGGAACGCCTTTTTATGAAAGATATGGGGGAAATGCCGGACAAGGTCTGACGGAAAGCCATGCAGCAGAAAATACAGCGCCGCCGCTGCCAGATGAAGACGCAGAAAGAAAAATCTACGAGATGACAGCAGAGATTCTGTCAGAGTATGGCTATCAGAGGTACGAAATCTCCAACTATGCAAAAGAAGGATATGCCTGCCGCCATAATATGGGCTACTGGGAGAGAAAAGAATACCTGGGAATCGGTCTGGGTGCCTCCTCCCTTATTGGCAGGAGCAGATATCACAATACGGGTAATATTCGATCCTATATACAAAAAGTACAGGAGAAAGCGGACATAAAAGAGGACGTGGAACAACTGTCGGTTAAAGACGAGATAGAAGAATTCATGTTTCTTGGGTTAAGAAAGACTAAAGGAATTTCAATTTCCGGATTTGAAGAACTCTATAGACAGAGTATATTTGATGTTTATGGTACACAAATGAAAAAATTGATGGATGGCGGGCTGTTGGAAATGTCGGAAGATCGTATCCGGCTGACAGAAAGAGGGATCGATGTCAGTAATTTGGTGTTTTTGGAATTTATGGGGTAATTTTTTTGTGGCTGTGGGGGCGCCATCGAGGAGCTAGATGCACCAGCGGTATGCGGGAAGGCTTATGCTGATTTTGGAAACCGGCCGCTTAGCCTAGAAGTTCTAGCCGCGAAAAAGCCGCATCTTATGGAACCGAGCGT
>OBZW01000656.1_pt1 | contig 17270 bp, 12 predicted proteins | sample 1477021 | NCBI WGS metagenome assembly OBZW01 (sample SAMEA2580262, study PRJEB22360) | human gut metagenome | biome: human gut; feature: human-associated habitat; material: faeces | place: Denmark | collected 2008/2010
AATTTCTTAGGTCCGCGGCCGCGTTTTTGAAAGGACATGGATGTTCTCCGGGAGGTTTTCGGCTATCCCTTTATGGAGCGTCCCCATCCGCGCCGAGACTAAAGCTCGTCGCTAAATCCCGTTTTATATGATGCCCTGCGCCGTCATTGCGTCTACTACTTTTTCAAATCCCGCAATGTTTGCGCCTACGACATAGTTTCCTTTTACATCATATCTTTCAGCAGCATCCGCCATATTATGACAGATGTCCACCATAATTCTCTGAAGCTGCGTATCAACTTCCTCGAATGTCCAGCTAAGACGCTCACTGTTCTGGGACATCTCCAGGGCTGAAGTCGCAACACCGCCAGCATTTGCCGCCTTTCCAGGTGCAAATAATACACCGTTTTTCTGCAGATATTCTGTTGCTTCCAGAGTTGTCGGCATGTTAGCGCCCTCTGCTACTGCAATACATCCGTTTGCAACAAGTGCCTTTGCGTCATCCAGCAGAAGTTCATTCTGGGTTGCACATGGCAGTGCGATATCAACTTTTACTGACCAAACGCCTCTTCCTTCGTGGTACTCGGAATTTGGACGGTAATTCTTGTATTCTGTCAGTCTTGCACGCCTAACTTCCTTGATTTCCTTCAGCGTGTCTACGTCAATCCCATCCGGATCGTATACCCATCCGTTGGAGTCACTGACTGTCACTACTTTAGCCCCCAGCTGATGTGCTTTCTGTGTTGCGTAAATAGCAACATTTCCTGAACCTGATACTGCTACTGTCTTACCAGCAATGTCAATTCCGTTTAGCTTAAGCATCTCCTCTGTCAGATAAAGAAGACCGTATCCGGTAGCCTCTGTGCGGGCCAGAGATCCGCCGTAGCTTAATCCTTTTCCTGTAAGTACACCTTCGGATAATCCGCGGATACGTTTGTACTGTCCATACATATATCCAATCTCTCTTGCACCGGTGCCGATATCTCCTGCAGGAACATCTGTATCTGCTCCGATATATTTACACAATTCTGTCATAAAACTCTGGCAAAAAGCCATAACTTCTCTGTCTGATTTTCCTTTTGGATCGAAGTCCGAACCGCCTTTTCCTCCGCCGATCGGAAGACCTGTCAGGGAATTTTTGAAGATCTGTTCAAATCCCAGGAATTTGATAATGCCAAGGTTTACTGAAGGATGCAGACGAAGACCGCCTTTATATGGTCCAATCGCACTATTGAATTGAACCCGGTACCCTGTGTTAACCTGAACCTGACCGCTGTCATCCACCCACGGCACACGGAACTTCAGCTGTCTCTCAGGCTCTACAAGCCTCTCCAGAAGAGCATCTCTGCGGAATTTCTCCTCATTTGCCTCCACAACGGCTCTCAGAGACTCCAGCACTTCCTTTACTGCCTGGTGGAACTCCGGTTCTGCAGGGTTCTTTTTCACAACTAATTCAATTACCTCATCAACGTATGACATCCTTTTCTACCTCCTGAAATAATATAAAAATGGCGGGGTGACAACCTGCCCCGCAACATGACAACTTTGTCTACTCGTTTATTTTAAAAGCTGCCTGCAACTTTGTCAATCATAAATTTCATAATTTTTACAGCTTTAGCACTGTATAGTATTAAACCCAACAAAGTATACAGCAAAATGCTTTCATAACATTTCAAACATTATCCGTGTTACCGCAATATTAGCTTTAGTCTAAACGATGACAGCTATCCGGACAGTCTCATCCCCTGTTTTATGTGAAAACGACATTTTTGCAGGAAATCTATTTGTATTATTCATTTCTATTGTTTTCCCATTTCTTATAGAAGATATAGCCAAAATAATTCATTTTGTCCTGATGACTTGGCTAATATCTCCTGTAAAAGTGCAAAAAAACGCCATAGACCTATGTCTATGACGCCTTTGTCATTTCACTCATTTAGTATATACCAGTTTTTTCCTAACGTCAAGTAAAAATTCGAACTGTATATCCTGAGCTACCATTCACGGGGCCGTGCACCCCGCTGCACGGCATCCGAGCCATTAAAGTGATCGAGCCGGGCATCTGGTCCCTTGCCCCAGGCGACTTTAAATGGCCCAGATGCCGTTATTATGCGCGGGCCCTGGGCCGTGTATAGTAACTACCCTGATGTCAGTACTGCGCGCATCCGCAAGGGGGACAGTAAGAGCTTCAAGAGCCATCTAACGTCCGATCAAGTTCCGAAATCTGTTCTTAATCTTGCTGAACGAGACCGGCAGGTTCTCCCGCTTCTCTTTATAAAAAGAAGACGCAAAATCAATAATATAAAGCAAAATCAGCAATGTACCTGCAATTCTTCCTATATGGAAAGGTATCGCATTTACAATCCGCTCAACAAACCCGTGCAGAACCCCAAACAAGATCAAAGTATACAGTCCCCACGCCAGCGTGCTTTCCAGGCAGAGAATCCCTTTATAATTAAACGGCTTGTCCGTATAATCCCACCAGACCTCACCGAATATCCGTTCCATAATCCTGGCTGTCACCCATTCAATTGTTGTGGCCAGTATGGCTCCCAGAAAGAAAAGCAACACTCTGTTGTGACTGTAAGGGCTCAGCACAAAATATACTGTCAGAGCCCCCACCCCATAGATCGGGCATAACGGTCCTTTTGAAAATCCCCGGTTTGTCCATTTTTTATTACAAATGGACATGTAAATAGATTCCACTATCCACCCAAGAATACTGTACGTAAGGAACCACAGTACCACATGATATAAATCTCTTCCAAATATCACCTTATCCCACATATTCTCATCTCCATCTTATGTTAATGTCCCATTAGTTTACATTGGTAATCATATCATAGCTTCACAGACATTACTACGAACTTTGGAAAGTCTTAAACAAATCTTAAATAAATAAAGAAAATACAAAGCAGACTCCTACCCCTGCCTTCCTTTCCATCCGCCTCCTCCGCTGGCCTCAAAACACAAAAATAGAGTGTTTTTCAACACTCTATTTATCTGCACATATTAATTATATTTACGTTTTCTAGCAGCTTCAGATTTTTTCTTACGTCTTACGCTTGGCTTTTCGTAATGTTCTCTTTTACGAATCTCCTGCTGAATGCCAGCCTTTGCACAGTTTCTTTTGAATCTGCGTAAAGCGCTATCTAACGTCTCGTTTTCTTTAACGATTACATTTGACATAGTCTCACACCTAACCTCCCCTCCAGCCTTGTATTGTGCATCATACGACTGTTCGGGTATATTTATTGCACTACAAAAGATTATATCATATTTTCACTAAACGTCAACTGTTTCCGGCAAAAAAACTAAGAAAGTTGTCCTTCCAGTGCTTCAACAACCTTTGTAAGCGCATCTTTGATGCCCGCCGGATTCTTTCCGCCTGCCTGCGCCATGTTCGGACGGCCTCCCCCGCCGCCTCCTACGAGGCCGGCAATCGCTTTGATAAGGTTCCCGGCATGTGCTCCCTGTTTCATTGCACCTTCTGTTGCGGTTACCATAAGACTGACTTTCCCCTCATTTCCAGATGCAAGTACGACTACGCCCTCTCCCAGTTTTTCCTTCATCTGGTCTCCAAGGTCGCGGAGTCCATTCATATCAACGCCGTCCACCTCTGCAGCCAGAAGCTTTACGCCTTTCACTTCCTGCACCTGATCCATCACATCGCCCATGGCATCCTGTGCAAGTCTGCTCTTCAAGCTTTCTACCTCTGAGTGAAGCGCTTTGTTCTCGGACATCACATGCGTGATCTTTTCCGGCAGGTTATCCGGCGATGCCTTTAACAGCCTTGCGGCCTCATTCATCTTCCTCTCCAGGGCATCATAATAGTCTAAAAGTCCCTGCGATGTCAGTGCCTCAATTCGGCGCACGCCTGCGGCCACGCCTGTCTCGGAAATAATCTTAAACGCCATAATCTCACTCGTGTTCTTTACGTGGGTACCGCCGCAGAACTCAATTGAAAATCCGCCTATGTTGACCACCCTTACGATGTCCCCATACTTTTCACCGAACAATGCCTGCGCACCGGTCTTTCTGGCCTCTTCGATCGGCATATTCTGAATATCCACAGGCAGGGCCTCGGCAATATGCTCATTTACAATTTCCTCTACCTGTTTGAGTTCATCCTGGCTCATCGCGGAAAAATGTGTGAAGTCAAAACGGAGCCTGTCTTCATTCACACTAGAACCTGCCTGTTCTACATGAGTGCCCAGCACTGTCCTGAGCGCCTTCTGGAGCAGATGGGTCGCACTGTGGTTTCTTGCGGATAAAGAACGCTTTCTCGCATCTACAGCCAGCTCTGCCTTATCCCCTGTCTTGACCATGCCTTTGACAACCTGTCCCACATGGCCGATTTTACCGCCCAGGAGCTTGATTGTGTCTTCTACCTTAAATTCCCCTTCCGGAGTGCGGATAATGCCCGTATCGGCCTCCTGGCCGCCACTGGTGGCATAGAAAGGTGTCTCTTTTACAAATACAGTTCCCTTCTGGCCGTCCGACAGGGCCTCTGCTACTTCTGTCTCCGTGGTCAGCACCGTAATCTCTGATTCAAATATTAAATTATCATATCCTACAAATGTGCATGTAATACCCGGATCAATGGATTCGTAAACGGTCACATCCGCTCCCATATAGTTCGTTACGCCACGGGCGGCGCGGGCTGTCTTTCTCTGGACTTCCATCGCAGCTTGGAATCCCTCTTCATCCACATTCATACCCTTTTCTTCCAGAATCTCTTTGGTCAGATCGATCGGAAAACCATATGTGTCATACAGTTTAAACGCTTCCTCTCCGGAAAGAGTCTTTTCTGCTCGCTTCTCCATCCCGTCGATCATATCGGATAAAATAACAAGCCCCTGATCAATCGTCTTGTTAAACTGCTCCTCTTCCTTTGCTATCACTTTCAGGATAAAGTCTTTTTTCTCTTCCAGCTCCGGATAACCGTCCTTAGAGCCTTCAATTACGGTCTCCGACAATGCCGGAAGGAAATTGCCTTCGATATTCAGCAGTCTTCCATGTCGGCAGGCTCTTCTGAGCAGACGGCGCAGTACATACCCTCTGCCTTCATTGGAAGGCATAATACCGTCGGATATCATAAATGTCACAGAACGTACGTGATCTGTTATAACACGGATGGAAATATCAGTGCTTTCTTCTTTTCCGTATACTGCGTCTGCCAGCCTGCATACATGGCTGCGCAGTTCTTTGATCGTATCCACGTCGAATATGGAATCCACATTTTGTACAACCGAAGCAAGTCTCTCCAGGCCCATGCCTGTATCAATATTCTTCTGTTCGAGCTCTGTATAATTTCCTTTGCCGTCATTTTCAAATTGGGTAAATACGTTGTTCCATATCTCCATATAGCGGTCGCACTCACACCCTACTGTACAGTCAGGGCTTCCACAGCCGTACTCTTCCCCTCTGTCATAGTAAATCTCCGAACACGGGCCGCATGGACCTGAACCGTGCTCCCAGAAATTATCCTCCTTGCCGAACTTAAAAATCCGTTCCGCCGGAATCCCCATCTTTTTATTCCAGATCTCAAATGCTTCATCATCGTCCAGATATACAGATGGGTACAGTCTGTCGGAATCCAGACCTACCACTTCCGTCAGGAACTCCCATGACCATTTAATTGCATCATCTTTAAAGTAATCACCAAAAGAAAAATTACCCAACATTTCAAAAAAAGTGCCATGGCGCGCTGTCTTGCCGACATTCTCTATATCACCTGTCCGGATACACTTCTGACATGTTGTCACCCTTTTTCTCGGCGGGTTCTCCTGCCCGGTAAAATATGGCTTCATAGGTGCCATCCCCGAGTTAATGAGCAGCAGGCTCTTATCGTTGTGCGGCACTAATGAAAAGCTCTTCATTGCAAGGTGCCCTTTGCTCTCAAAAAACTCCAAAAACATCTTTCTTAATTGGTTCACTCCATATGGTTGCATAACCCTAGTCCTCCCGGTTTCTTTATCTGCGGCAGTCATTATTATTCTGCCTTTATACGCTCCGGATATCCGAAACGATGAGTATATGGTCAACAGAAACAGAGTGGATGCGGATCCACTCTGTATTTCTAACCTATCATACCATAGCTGGTACGGTTTTTCAAATATTATTTTAGCTCAATTTCCGCCAGTTCTTTCGGCGGAATGTTGTTGGAAGAATTCTTAACATAGTTGGCAAGAGCTTTCTTCGCTTTTGCGACCGGTATATTCGTTCCGGCGCCTGCTATACAGCCTCCAGGACAGCCCATTCCCTCGATCAGACATCCGTTCATACGTCCGGCTTTTGCCAATGTCAGTATCTTTTTGCATTCTGCAAGCCCCTCGGCATGCTCAATGTTCACTTCCACATCCGGATAATACTCGTTGATGCAGTTCTCAATGGCCTCTGCCACGCCGCCGGCACAGGCATAGCCGCGGCCCGCTCCCGTAGCGTCGTGGAAAGAAGACTCTGCCTCATACTTCTTCAGGTCGATGTTTTTCGCGTCAAACATTGCCTGCACCTCTTCGTAAGTCACAACAAAGTCCACATCACTGCGCACGGTTCTTCTCGACGCTTCCAGCTTCTTAGCCGCACACGGCCCGATGAAAACCACTCGCGCGTTCGGATGCTCCTGCTTAATGGTTCTGGCCGTCGCCACCATAGGGGTCAGCTCCTGCGAGATCTGGTCGATCAGATCAGGGAAGAATTTCTTTGCCATTACCGCCCAGGACGGACAACAGGATGTCAACAGGAATGGAAGTTCCCCTGATACCACTTTATCCACATAATGATGCGCCTCAGCTATTGCTCCAATGTCTGCTCCCAGCGCCACTTCGTAGACTTCGGAGAATCCCAGCTCCTGCAGGGCAGCCTTAATGTTTCTCGGTGTAATATTGTCCCCAAACTGTCCGACGAATGCAGGGGCAATCTCAGCCACAATCTCTCCTCCCTCCTGCAGCGCGTTTGTCAGCTGGAAGATCTGGGACTTGTCGGAAATAGCTCCAAAAGGACAGCTTACCATGCACATACCGCAGGACACACATTTATCTGTGTCAATGTAGGCTCTTCCATATTTGTCGGAAACAATCGCATTAACGCCGCAGGCATTTTTACAAGGTCTTTCCTTCTTTGCGATAGCATCATACGGACAGACCGATTTGCATTTTCCGCACTTGATACATTTTTCCTGGTCAATAAAGGACTTGCCGTCCACGAAGGAAATAGCTCCCTTCGGACATACCTCCTGGCACGGATGGGCAAGGCATCCTTTACAGATATTGCTCACTTCATATTTATTTTCTTCGCAGCTCTCGCAGGCCGATGGTATCACCTGCATCAGCGGAGGCTCATAATACTTTTCCGAAATGTTGCTGGCTTCCACTCCGGAAGTCAGGTGCACCGGCTTATTCTCCGGCCGCAGCGACAGACCCATGGCCAGCCTCAAACGCTCTCTCACGATCGCGCGTGAACGGTAGGTACTCTCGCGGTATTTCTCCGTATCATCATTTACAATCTCATAGGGTATCGCTTCCATATCTGCCAACAGCGTGTCCGCGTTAGCCTTAAATCCCAGTTTTGCAACTTCCGTAAACACTCTTCTCCGTATTGCACGGACCGGTGTCTGCAGTCCTCTCATCATAGGTTCTCTTCCTCCTGAATTTTCTCCAAAAAGGCAGCTTTCTGCCATTCTCTTTCATTTGCATTACCACTATACCCTTTTGTTAAAATTTAGTCAATATGGTTTCTTGTATAAAAAAAGGTACATTCCTTACTGATTCTTAAGCAGCTTCTGCGCATAATAAACAGACTGCATCGCATCCTTCCCATAGAAATCCGCTCCGATCATATCCGCATACTCCTGATTCAGGACAGCCCCTCCTACCATTACCCTGCATCTGGGAGCTTTCTGCTTCAATTGCTTGATTGTCTCCTCCATGCTCACAACGGTAGTCGTCATAAGTGCGCTAAGCCCTGCCAGACGCACATCCTCCTTCACCACTGTCTCCACAATCCGTTCCGGCGCCACGTCTTTTCCCAGGTCAATCACATCAAAACTGTAGTTTTCAAGCAGTACCTTCACTATATTCTTTCCGATATCGTGGATGTCCCCTTTCACGGTCGCAAGCACCACCTTCTCCTTCTTCTCCTGATCCTGTCCGGCCGCCGCAAGCGATTCCTTCAGAATTGTAAAAGCCGCTTTTGCCGCCTCAGCGCTCATCAGAAGCTGGGGCAGAAATACGGTTCCCTTTTCAAAGCCCTTTCCCACATTGTCCAGCGCAGGAATTAGATACGTATTGATGATATCCAGCGGTTTCTGCTCCTTTACAAGCAGGCCTGTAATATGATGCGCCTCTTCTTTCAACCCCTTTTCGATCGCCTGATCCAGGGACATCTCCCCGGAAACGGAAGGAGCCGCCGGGGTGCCAGTGTCCTGTCCGGCATATTTCGCAATGTAATCTTCACAGTTACTGTCCAGATTCATAAGCGCATGATATGCATAAAAGGACCTCATCATTTCCTCGGAGGAAGGATTGATTATCCCCGCACTCAAACCATTGTGCATGGCCATTGTATAGAAATTGGCATTGATAACCGGGCGGTTCGGCAGGCCAAAAGAGATATTGGATACTCCCAGCACCGTGTTGACTCCAAGTCCGTAACGCACTTTTTTCAGTGCTTCCAACGTTACCCTGGCCCCTTCCGGATCCGAACTGATTGTCATAGCCAGAACGTCGATGACAATGTCTTTTTTATGAATTCCGTATTTTGCAGCTTCCGCGATAATGCGGCGGGCTATCTCCACTCTTTTGTCCGCAGTATCCGGAATGCCGCTCTCATCCAGCGTGAGGCCGATGACTACGCCCCCATACTTTTGTATCAATGGAAATACAGCGTCCATGGATTCCTGCTTGCCGCTGACAGAATTCACCATGGCTTTACCATTGTAGATCCGTAGACCGGCTTCCATGGCCTTTGTATCCACGGTATCGATCTGCAACGGCAGGCTGGTCACGCTCTGCAGTTCCGACAGAACATCCCGCATCATGGATACCTCATCAATGTCCGGCAGCCCCACATTGACATCCAGTATATGCGCGCCTTTATCCTGCTGCGTGATGCCTTCCCTAAGAATATAGTCTATGTCATGTTCTTTTAGTGCCTGCCGGAATTTCTTTTTCCCCGTCGGGTTGATCCGCTCTCCGATAATCTTCGATCCCGTACCCAGGCAGACTGATCTGCCATAAGAGGATACGATCGTGATTTCCTTCTGCGTAACCGGAGCGGGTTTCATTCCCCTGCACAGCTTTACCATCGCCCTGATGTGTTCCGGCGTCGTGCCGCAGCATCCGCCCACTACGGACGCGCCACGGCCTATAATCATCTGCATGACAGACGCAAAATCACGGGGAAGTACATCATAAACCGTCTCTCCCTGTACTTGCTTCGGGAGCCCTGCATTCGGCTTCACAATCACAGGAAGAGACGTGTACTCCAGAATCTGATCCAGGATCGGAAGCATCTGTTTTGGCCCAAGCCCGCAGTTAATTCCCAAGGCATCCACCCTCAGGCCTTCCAGTAGTGCCACCACCGCTGGTACGTCTGCCCCTGTGAGGAGTTTGCCCCGCTCGTCAAAAATGGTGGTCACAAACACCGGCAGATCCGTATTCTCCTTCGCGGCAAGCACAGCAGCCTTCAGCTCATATGTATCACTCATTGTCTCAATATGAATCAGATCCGCTCCGGCCTCGGTTCCGTACCTTACAACCTCCCCGAATGCCTCGTACGCTTCCTCAAACTCCAGATCCCCCATGGGCTTTAATAGCTTTCCTGTAGGGCCGATATCCAGTGCTGTATAAACGCTTCGCCCATGCACGGCAGCCTGCGCAGACGCTTTTTTCACGTTTCTTACCGCGGCAGATACGATCTCCTGCAGCGAACAGCTGTCATCATGGAACTTCAGTGCATTAGCCCCAAATGTATTCGTCAGTATAATATCACTCCCTGCTTCGATATAATTCCGGTGTATCTCCATGATCTGTTCCGGATGTGAGATATTCCATGTCTCCGGAAGCTCACCGGGCTTTAAGCCGCCCGCCTGCAGTAATGTGCCCATTCCACCGTCAAAAAACAGCAGTTCTTTTCCCAATCTGTCTAAAATCATATTTTATCCCTTCTGTATATACAATCTTCTTTTTCGCAGGCCTCACAGCCTTTGATGTGGCATTTTTCCTCTGTTGTACCGGCTCCTATCACCGCTGTCACAGACTTTGACGGAGTCATCATATAGCTCTCAGTCATTGTCAGACCAATCGTCTTTGCACAATCCAGCATCTGCATCAAAGGCGCCTGGCAGCGAATGTCAAAATCACCGTATCCGGGACTGAACCTTGGCCGCAGATATAGCCCCTGTACTGAGACCTCCGCAGCAATATCCGCCTGGCACGCGTCACAGTATTCTTCCAGCAGAGCAGCCGCGCAGGCCTGCATCACTACAGCCTTCGCCATATCCGTCAAGGAAAGGCGGGCAAGCATCCGGTCTACCGCTGTCCCCAGCGTTGCGCCAAACAAGATAATCTTACAGCACCCTTTCAGATTCCGTCCAAGATTTCTGCTCTGAATTTCTACTCTGCCTATCGCAAATCTGTCATCCGCCGTCTGCTGCAAATCAAAGATGCGGTAGATGGATCTTCTGCCTGCTATGTCTTCCAGATCCCTGAATGAATCTTCAACCATTGCAAGCGTCTTATCATCTACCGCATGTTTTCCATATCCCAGATAACGGATGGCTTCTTTTGTCATATGATCCATCTGTTATTACTCCTAGCATTTAATAATTTCCGATAAATTACTCATGATTGCCTCTGCCACCTCCGGTTTATTCATGGAATAAATGTGGATATTCCTAACGCCGTTGGCAAGCAGGTCAATAATCTGATCTGTCGCATATGCAATCCCGGCCTGCTCCATTGCGTCCGGACAGTCTCCAAATCTATCCAGTATAGCCTGGAATTTCCGCGGAAACACGGTTCCTGACAGTTCACAGCTGCGTTTCATCTGTTTTGCGCTTGTAATGGGCATGATTCCCGGCAGAACAGGTACGGTTATGCCGGCCTCCCGAATCCGGTACAGAAAGTTGTAATGGATGTCATTTTCAAAAAACATCTGTGTAGTCAAAAAATCCACACCGCTGTCTACCTTCTGTTTCAGATACTTTATGTCATCTGCTTTATGTTCGTTCTCTACATGTCCTTCCGGATAACAGGCAGCGCCGATGCAGAAGTCTCCATGCTTCCGGATCTCTTCTACCAGCTCATAGGCATAGTGAAAACGATCCTCCGACGGAAACTGCATATCAGCCGGAATGTCTCCCCGAAGTGCCAGAATATTCTCGATTCCAAGTTCCTTCAGGCTGCCGATTACACTCCTCACCTCGTCTTTCGTTGAGGACGCGCAGGTCAGATGTGCCAGGCTTTCGATTCCCAGATCCTCTTTAATATGCTCCGCAATCTTTGCGGTGTTTTTACTGGTTCCCCCGCCTGCTCCGTATGTAACACTTATAAAGTCAGGGTTCAGGGCGGCTATCCTGTCGGTTGCTTCCTGTACCTTTTCATATCCCGCGTCTGTCTTGGGCGGAAACACCTCGAACGATATATGTATCCGGTTCTCATTCAGTCTGTCTTTTATTTTCATATTTTACTTGTTCTCCCTTATACGAATGCCTGCGGCCGCCCTTCATAAAAAGGGCAGCCCATGCGCTTTATTCACTGATCAGGCTTTTGTATAATTCTTCGTATTGCCTTGCAGAGTTCTTCCATGAAAAATCTTTGTTCATGGCGCGCTCTACAATTTTATTCCAGTCACGTTTCTTATCGTAATAGATCCGTTCTGCATAACGGATGGTATTCAGCATCTCATGTGCATTGTAATTAGTAAAGCTGAATCCCGTTCCGGTTTTTTCAAATTCATTGTACGGTTCTACTGTGTCCTTCAGTCCTCCTGTCTCCCTAACGATAGGAATCGTTCCGTATCTGAGGCTCATCAGCTGGCTTAATCCGCATGGCTCAAACAATGATGGCATCAGAAACGCATCGCAGGATGCATAAATCCTATGGGATAAGTCTTCGGAATAAAAGATATTCGCTGACACTTTTCCCGAGTATTTCCATGCAAAATGACGGAACATGTTCTCATATTTGGCATCTCCAGTGCCGAGTACGACAATCTGCACCGCATCCTGACACAATTCATCCATAATGTAATCTACAAGGTCAAATCCTTTTTGATCGGTAAGTCTGGACACCATACCAATCATCATGGTCCTGGAATCCTTATCCAGTCCCAGTTCTTCCTGAAGGGCCAGCTTGTTTGCCACTTTATTCTTACGGAATGTATCAACCGTAAACTTCTTGGCAATCCGGGAATCCAGAAACGGACAGTATTCCTCATAATCAAGTCCGTTTACAATTCCGCACAGTGCATTTTCTCTCGCCCTCATCAGGCCGTCAAGGGCCTCTCCGTAAAATGGTGTTTTAATCTCTTCTGCATAAGTTTGGCTTACAGTTGTCACCTTGTCAGCATATACAATTCCGCCCTTCAGAAGGTTCGCATCTTTGTATGCTTCCATCTTGTCAGGAACAAAATAGTACTCCGGCAGCCCCGTGATACTGCGCACGGTTGTGGTATCCCATACACCCTGAAACTTCAGGTTATGTATCGTCATGATTGTTTTGATTCCCCTGTAATACTCGCCGAGATAACGGAAATTATCCAGGTATACCGGTATGAGGCCGGTCTGCCAGTCATGGCAGTGAATCAAGTCAGGGCGGAACCCAATCACAGGAAGTATGCTTAAAACGGCTTTAGAAAAAAATGCATACTTCTCGATGTTCCATTTCGGATCGCCGTCATATGGAGCGTAACCGCCGAAATAATGTTCGTTATCGATAAAATAAAATGTAATATTGTCATGGATACATTTTAAAATTCCGACATATTGGTCAGTTCCAGCTATATCCATGTAGAAATGATCAACATATTCCAGCATATCTTTCCATTTTTGCAGCATACATGTGTATTTTGGCAGCACCACCTTTACATCATACTTTTTTCTATCAAAATATTTGGGCAATGAGCCGACAACATCTGCCAATCCGCCAGTTTTAATAAATGGAACGCATTCTGAAGATGCAAATAAAATGTTTTTCATAAACAACCCCTCCACTTTCCTTGAGTCCTCTTACAAGCCTTATACACTGACTATTATAACTCATTTTCTGAACAAAGGAAAGAATTATCTGTGCTTATATTCTAATTGGATGGTGTCTGCAATCAGTGCTATAAACTCAGAATTTGTCGGCTTTCCTTTGCCGGTGCTCACGGTATAGCCAAATAATTCATCCAGAGTGTCTAATTTGCCGCGGTTCCATGCCACTTCGATCGCATGCCGTATTGCCCGTTCCACTCTGCTTGATGTTGTCTGGTACTTTTTGGCAACCGTTGGGTATAATACCTTCGTGATTGCGTTCAGGACATCCATATCTTCCACTGCCATCATAATGGCATCCCTCAGATAATGGTATCCTTTGATATGAGCCGGTATCCCAATCTCATGCAGCATGTTAGTGACACGATTTTCCAGGTCCTCTTCTCTGATCGAGGTGTTTCCAGATAATTCTTCATTTTTCTTCTCGTGATTTCGGAACACTTTTCTTACAGTTTTTATACGATTCAACAACATTTCATTATTAAATGGTTTCATGATGTAGTAATTTGCGCCTTTGTTGAAAGCGTCTTCTGTAATTTTCTCCTGTCCTACCGCTGTTACGACAATGAAATCAGGGCGTTTTGTCATGGTCTTGTCTTGATTTATGCGCTCCATGACGGTTAAACCGTCCATTTTCGGCATAATTAGATCAAGAAGAACCACGTCTGGCTGTTGATTCTTGATGATTTGACACATCTCCTCACCATTTTTAGCCTTTCCCACCACATTCAGTTCTTTGTCCATGTTGATAATTTCTTCGAGCAGATCCAAAATTCTCTCATTATCATCAGCGATGGCCACGTTTAAATGTTCCATAATCCCTCTCTCCTCTAAAGGACCCGGACTGAGAAACGCCACTCGATTATTATATCTTTGAATCACACCATAATCAAGGATAATTTGTTGCTCTAATTCGACAAAGTCTGATCTCCAACATTCTCCAGCATATTTTCGATGAAAATGCCGTAACCTTTTGTGGAATCCTGTACAAAAACATGGGTTACCGCACCAATCAGTTTCCCATTCTGCAGGATGGGGCTTCCGCTCATTCCCTGTATGATTCCCCCAGTCTTTTCAAGGAGTCCGGGGTCGGTTACCTGGATAACAAGCCCCTTATTCACTTCGTGTCCGGAATAGTCGATATCTGTCACCTTTATGTTGTATTCCTGGACTTCATTGTCGACAAAGCAACGTATCGTCGCATCACCGATTTCTATCTCTTCTTTGGCTGCGATCTGAACAGGAATCTGTTCTGTAAATAAGTCGTCTATCTTATCTATCGTACCATAAATACCTGCGTCAGTATTCTTTTTTATGCTTCCCAGCTTATTGTATCCGTTATAAACTATGATCCCCTCCATGCTGCCTGGAATTCCATTCTCCCCCTTTTTAATCGAGTGGATACTGGTTTTGTAAAGTGTGCCATCCGCAATGGATAAAAGTACATTTGTATCTGAATCATGAATTCCATGTCCCAGCGCGCCGAATTCACTGCTTCCCGTTAGAAAGGTAATGGTCCCAAGTCCCTGCACATTGTCTCTAACCCAGATCCCCAATTTATATTCATCGGGTTCACATTCCACTGGTTTTATTTTCACATCTATGGACTCTTCCTCTCTTCTGAGGCTGAGGACCACCTCGTCTTCATTCAAATGGGCAAGGGCTTCCATCAATTCCTTTTTATTCTCAACTGTTTTCCCGTTGATTCCAGTAATATAATCCCCGCATTTAACCAGATGGCTGGCCGGCTCGTATTCCACCCCGTCTATTCCTTTTATGTGTTCCGTATCCAGTACCATAACGCCATCTGTCTCCATATAGATTCCCACCGGCATTCCGCCGACAAGAACCGTGTCTTCGCTGATTGTCTCTGTACTTACTTCCGTCTGCTCTACTGCATCTGCGGCTATCCAGCCAAAATAGCCTGAACAGGCAGACAAAAGCACGGCGGACAAAAGAACAAGAACTCTGTTCTGCCAGCGTTTCTCCATGCAACCACACCCTTTCATTTTTAATCAGGAATTCGTGAAATAGAAACCACGAAAATTTCTTATTTCACAAAAAACACTATCCTATTAAACAAAAAACAGATACCAGCTTGGTATCCGTTTTTAGTATGTGACTGCATGTTCTTTTTCACACTGGTATTATATTTCACGCTTTGCCATTTCTTTCATCTCTGCCGCGCTTTCCATTATTTTTCCGGTTACTTTCGCCCCGCCCAGAAGCCGTGCCAGCTCTCTGACCGATTCCTGCTCATCCAGACATAGTATTTCCGTTTTGGTTCTGTTAGACGTTGTATCTTTTTGAATCAGATAATGCGCATCGGCCATCGCCGCGATCTGGGGAAGATGAGTAATACAGATCACCTGCCTGCTCCGCCCGATAACATGCATTTTTTCTGCCACTCTTCCTGCAGTGATTCCGCTGATTCCCGTATCTATCTCATCAAAAATCAAAGTCGGCGTATCTTCCTTATCTGCTAAAACTGCTTTTACCGCCAGCATGATTCTGGATAATTCACCGCCGGATGCCACATTGGCAAGCGGTTTTACAGGTTCCCCCGGATTTGTGGAAAGATAAAATTCCCCTTCATCTATGCCATTAGCAGTAAAAGTTTCCGTCTTTCCCAATCTCAATTCAAACTTAACGTCCAGAAAATTTAGGTCAGCAAGACCCTGCTTTATTTCCGCAGCAAATGCCCGGGAAGCCTCGGCTCTGACTTTGCTTAAAGCATCTGAGTGCTTCTTTAGCTTTTTTTCACTTTGGCTGTATTTTTCTTCCAGATCAGCAATATAACTTTCATAATCTTTTAGTTCACTTAGTCTCTCTCTTTTCGTCCTGCAGTATTCCAGGACATCATTGACAGTATTGCCATATTTTGCTTTTAAATGATTGACAAGATTCAGCCTGCTCTCGGTTTCATAGTACTCTTCCTCGGAAAATTCAAAGCTTTTCGCATATTCCGCCAATTCCCGGTTAAAATCATTCAGAAGACTATCTATCTCCAACAGCTGGCCATAAAGGCCCGCTCCCCGCTCATCACATTCTTCCACATCCTGAAATGCGCGTATGGCACGGCTCAGCAGATCGCTGGCATTGCCATGGGCTGATTCGCTCGTATACTGATACGCCTCCGCTATGCTCTCCGTAAAACGGCGGCTCTCTGTCATACGCTGGTATAAAGCCTCCAGTTCTTCGTCTTCGTGTTCCTGCAGGCCGGCCTCTTCGATCTCCCCAATTTCAAATTCCGCGAGCGAAATCTCCTTTTTTCGGCTTTCTTCATCCATCCCCGACTCTTCGAGTGCTCTTCGGCAGCCTATATATTCTTTATATGCCGCAGATGTAGATTTCTTTAAGGCTTCCACCTTATCCCTGGCATAGACATCCAGAAGCGCCAGATGGTTTTTTTTGTGCAGCAGCGTCTGATGCTCGTGCTGCCCGTGGATGTCAATCAGCATACTTGCAACATCTTTGAGCACACTCATGCTGACCGTTTCTCCGTTAATTTTGCTGACACTGCGTCCCTCCATCAGCTTCCTGGACAGAATCAGCATGCCTTCTTCCGGGAAGACATCTAGTGCCTCCAACTGTCTTTGAACTGCTTGGTCCTCTACGGTAAAGGTCATCTCCACCAGTCCGAACTGTGCACCCTTGCGCAGCATATCTGCGCTGTACCGGCCTCCCAGGGCAAGGCCTACAGAGCCCAGAATAATTGATTTCCCGGCTCCCGTCTCACCAGTCAGGATATTGAGTCCCGGCTGGAATTCTACTTCTATTTCGTCAATTAACGCTAAATTCTTCACATGCACATTTTGCAACATATTTTTATCCTAATTCCCTTTAGACACAATCTTCCGAATCTTCTCCATTACAGCAACTGTTTCATCCACACTGCGGACCGCACACATAATCGTATCATCCCCTGCTATGCATCCCACAACTTCTTTCCACTTCATAGCATCCACTGCGGCAGCGACTGCCATAGCCATACCGGATACCGTTTTGATCACGAGGATATTCTGAGCCATAT
>OBZW01000658.1_pt1 | contig 17242 bp, 18 predicted proteins | sample 1477021 | NCBI WGS metagenome assembly OBZW01 (sample SAMEA2580262, study PRJEB22360) | human gut metagenome | biome: human gut; feature: human-associated habitat; material: faeces | place: Denmark | collected 2008/2010
GTGCCGGCCGACCCGCAGGACGACAAAAACGCCATTGTCGAAATACGTGGCGGAACGGGTGGCGACGAAGCAGCACTCTTTGCCGGAGACCTGTATCGCATGTACGTGAAGTATTGCGAGATGAAAGGCTGGAAAGTGGCCCTGTCCAGTTGTAGCGAAGGAGCTGCCGGCGGTTTCAAGGAAATCATCTTTACCGTAAGCGGAGAAAAAGTGTACGGAACTCTTAAATATGAATCGGGCGTTCATCGCGTACAACGTGTGCCGGCTACCGAAACACAGGGACGCGTGCATACATCAGCTGCAACCGTTGCCGTCCTTCCCGAAGCAGATGAGTTTGACGTGGAAATTAACGAAGGCGAAATCAAATGGGATACGTTCCGTTCGGGTGGAGCCGGAGGACAGAACGTAAACAAGGTCGAATCAGGCGTCCGCCTGCGCTATGTCTGGAAAAACCCGAATACAGGCGTAAGCGAAGAAATCCTGATCGAATGTACCGAAACACGCGACCAACCGAAGAACAAGGAACGCGCCCTTACGCGCCTGCGTTCATTTATATATGACAAGGAGCACCAGAAATATCTGGATGACATTGCTAACAAACGTAAGACGATGGTCTCCACCGGTGACCGGTCGGCAAAGATCCGTACCTACAACTATCCGCAGGGACGCATCACCGACCACCGTATCAACTACACGATTTACAATCTTTCAGCCTTTATGGATGGGGATATACAAGGATGCCTCGACCAACTGATCGTGGCCGAGAACGCTGAACGACTGAAAGAGTCTGAACTATAACATCATTTTTAGACTAATTTTTTACACGTAACAACATGAACAAGCAGCAATTATTCGAAAACATCAAGAAAAAGCAGTCCTTTCTTTGCGTGGGGCTCGATACAGATATAAAGAAGATCCCGCAGCACCTGCTGTCTGAAGAAGATCCGATCTTTGCATTCAACAAAGCGATTATCGACGCGACAGCCGATTACTGCGTGGCTTATAAACCAAACCTGGCCTTCTATGAAAGTTTGGGCGTAAAAGGTATGCTGTCATTCGAAAAGACTGTCGCTTACCTACGTGAAAACTATCCCGACCAGTTTATCATTGCCGATGCAAAGCGCGGGGACATCGGAAACACTTCCGAAATGTATGCACGTTCTTTCTTCGACCATATCAAGGTGGATGCCGTAACGGTCGCTCCGTATATGGGTGAAGACAGTGTGAAACCATTCCTGATCTATCCGGAAGCCTGGGTGATCCTGCTGGCACTGACCTCTAACAAAGGTTCGCACGATTTCCAGTTGACAGAAGATGCAGCCGGTGAACGGTTATTCGAAAAAGTACTGAAAAAGTCGCAGGATTGGGCTACAGACGAACAGATGATGTATGTGGTAGGCGCCACCCAGGGAAAAATGTTCCTGGATATCCGCAAACATGCTCCCAACCACTTCCTGCTGGTTCCGGGCGTAGGCGCACAGGGTGGAAGCCTCGCCGAAGTGGCTCAGTACGGCATGAACGACCAGTGCGGATTACTGGTAAACTCCTCCCGTGCTATCATATATGCAGACAAAACGGAGAATTTTGCCAATGTAGCGCGTGAAGCAGCCCTGGCCGTACAACGCGAAATGGCAGGATATCTGCACGATAAAGGAATTATTCCCTGCAAAGCATAGGCTATCCCAATAATTTTCACCATTTTTGCAAACTGCCTTGAAGCAAGTCCGGGCAGTTGCATTTGAAATACATATAAAAGATTAAGTAATGGAGTTTTCAGCCCAACAAATAGCGAGCGTTTTAGGTGGAACCGTCGAAGGCGACCCTGAAGTGAAAGTCAACAACTTCTCAAAGATAGAAGAAGGTAAGCCGGGAACATTGACCTTCCTGGCAAATCCTAAATATGAACATTTTATCTACAAAACTGAAGCAAGCATTGTTTTGGTAAACAATGATTTCACTCCCGCCGAACCGGTAAAAGCTACATTGGTCAAGGTTGCCAATGCCTATGCTTCGCTCGCCATCCTGTTGAACATGGTGGAACAGGCGAATGCCAAGAAAGCGGGTATAGATGCTACGGCGTTTATCGCCGGTTCGGCAACGGTCGGCGAAGGATGTTATGTCGGCAACTTCGCCTACATTGGCGAAGATGTGAAGATCGGCAAGAACAGCCGCATTTATCCACACGCCTACATCGGAGACCATGTGACCATTGGCGATAACTGTACGATCTATCCACACGCAACTATCTACAACGGCTGTGTAATCGGCAACAACTGCATTCTGCACGCCGGAAGCGTGATCGGATCGGATGGTTTCGGTTTCGCTCCGGAAGGCGATAACTACAAAAAGATCCCCCAGTTGGGAAATGTCGTACTGGAAGACGATGTCGAAATCGGGGCCAATACCACGATAGACCGTGCCGTTATGGATTCGACCATCATCCGCCGAGGAGTCAAACTGGACAATCTGGTACAGATTGCTCACAACGTGGAAGTCGGCGAAAATACGGTCATGGCAGCTCAAGTAGGTATTGCCGGGTCCGTAAAGATTGGCAGCCATTGCATGTTCGGAGGCCAGGCTGGGTTATCCGGCCATATCCATGTGGCGGACCATGTAGTATTCGGTGCACAATGCGGCGTGATCAGCGATGTAAAAGAACCGACAACCCTGTTAGGTGCTCCGGCTATCAACGCAAAGGCGTTTATGCGCTCCAGCGCAATCTTCAATCGCCTGCCGGATATGTATCGACAGATGGGACAGATGCAGCGTGAGATAGAACGACTTAAATTGGCAATTGACAATGCACAATTGACAATGAATAAATCATAAATTATAAATCATAAATCATATAGATCGTATGCAGAAACAGAAGACGCTTGCCACGAGTTTCTCTATGCAAGGAAAAGGGTTGCATACAGGTTTGGATATCCAGATTACTTTCCATCCTGCACCCGAAAATCATGGATACAAAATCAAACGTGTTGACCTGGAAGGAGAACCTGTAATCGATGCCGTTGCTGAAAACGTAGCCGGAACCCAGAGGGGAACCGTACTTTCCAAAAACGGTATCCAGGTAAGTACCATTGAACACGCGATGGCAGCTTTATATGCCTACGAAATAGATAACTGCCTGATAGAGGTGAATGCACCCGAATTCCCGATTCTCGACGGTAGTTCCCGTTTTTTCAGTGAAGAGATTCAGAAAGCTGGTGTCGTGGAACAAAACGCACCGAAAGATTATTATATCGTAAAGCACAAGATCGAAGTGAAGGATGAAGAGACAGGTTCTTCCCTCATTATCCTGCCTGACGACAAATTTAGCGTCAATGTACTGATTTCTTTCAATTCACCAGTGCTTTCCAACCAATTCGCCACACTGAATGACCTGAGTGAATTCCCGACAGAATTGGCCGCTTCCCGTACATTCGTGTTTGTCCGCGAAGTAGAGATGTTGTTACAGAATAACCTGATCAAAGGTGGCGACCTCGACAACGCAATCGTCATCTATGACCAGAAAGTATCGCAGGAGGTGCTTGACAACCTTGCCGACAAGCTGTCTATCCCGCATAAGGACGTACAAGACTTAGGCTACATCAACAATAAACCGCTGGTATTCGACAATGAGCCGGCACGTCACAAGCTGATTGATGTGATCGGAGATCTGGCACTGATCGGCAAACCGATCCGCGGCCGTGTAATCGCTACCCGTCCGGGACATAAGATCAACAACCAGTTGGCACGCATGATCCGCAAGGACATCAAACTAAACGAAGTTCAGGCTCCCGTCTATGATCCGAACAGCACTCCGGTTATGGATATCAACCGTATCCGCGAACTGCTCCCGCATCGTTACCCGTTCCTGTTGGTTGACAAGATCATCGAAATCGGCGGCAACTATATCGTGGGGGTGAAAAACATCACGAGCAATGAACCTTTCTTTACAGGCCATTTTCCCCAGGAACCGGTTATGCCGGGCGTACTGCAAGTAGAAGCGATGGCCCAGACCGGCGGGTTGCTCGTTCTGAATTCGGTAGACGAACCAGAACGCTATTCTACTTATTTCATGAAGATCGACGGCGTTAAATTCCGCCAGAAAGTCGTTCCGGGCGACACGCTGATCCTCCGTTTAGAGTTGTTGGCTCCCATCCGCCGTGGTATTTCAACCATGAAAGGATATGTATTCGTAGGTGATAAGCTGGTCAGCGAAGCCGAGTTTATGGCACAAATCGTAAAAAACAAATAATAAATCATAAATCATTATGAACATATCCCCTTTAGCAGTCGTTCATCCCGAAGCTAAAATCGGTCAAAATACAACAGTCGACCCTTTTGCCGTAATCGAGAAAGATGTCGTGATCGGTGACAACTGTCGTATCTATTCGCACGCGACTATTTTAGACGGTGCCCGGATCGGTAACAATTGCCAGGTATTTCCCGGAGCCGTTATTGCCGGCATCCCTCAAGACCTGAAATTTAAAGGAGAAATTACAACTGCCGAAATCGGAAACAACACCATTCTTCGCGAATGCGTAACCGTCAACCGCGGAACGGCCTCCAAAGGTAAAACTGTTGTCGGAAACAATTGCCTGATTATGGCCTATTCCCATATTGCCCATGATTGCTTGCTGAAAGATAATATCATTATCGGCAACGCTTCACAGATAGCCGGAGAAGTAGAGATCGACGACTTCGCCATCGTTAGCGGTGGTAGCCTGGTCCACCAATTTTCCCGTATATCCAAGCACGTCATGGTACAGGGCGGTTCGCGTATCGGCAAAGATATTCCTCCTTATACCCTGATCGGACGTGACCCGATCGTGTACTGCGGTATCAATATCGTAGGATTACGCCGTCGCGGATTTACCAACAGCCAGGTATTCTTGATCCAAGACATCTACCGTACACTTTATACGCGTGGCCTCAACAATACGGAAGCCTTGAAAGCCATCGAAACCGAATACGAGCCCAGCGAAGAACGGGATCTGATCCTGAACTTCATCAAATCATCCCAGCGCGGTATCGTCAGGGGTTCGATCGATGAGTAAATAATGTAACAAAAAATAATAACGATTATGGTATTTAGATTTCTAATTCTATCAGATGAAGTTGACGACTTCAAACGCGAGATTAAGATCGACTCGGAAGCGACATTCTTGGATTTGTACAATGCCATTATGGACTCTGTTGGGTATACAAAAGATCAGATGTGTTCTTTCTTCATCTGTGATGACGACTGGAGCAAGAATACGGAAATCACACTGGTTGAAATGGATACCACTTCTGAGGTGGACAATTATATAATGGAAGATACACGTCTGGAAGAGCTTCTTGAAGACGAGCATCAGAAGTTGCTTTTCGTCTTCGATTATATGACCGAACGTGCTTTCTTCATGGAACTCCGCGAAATCATCCCGGGCAAAGATCTAGACAAAGCCGTATGCAGCAAATCTATCGGTGAGGCACCTGTACAGATCATGTCGTTCGACGAGATGGACACCAAAGCCGGCAACACCGAAATAGGTGAAGATTTCTACGGCGATTCCGAATACGATATCGACGAACTCGATAAAGAAGGTTTTGACGGGCTCGGCGACGGACCGATGGAGAACCCCTATGACGAATTCAATTGACAATACTCTTATCATCCTATTGGGGCCGACAGGAGTCGGCAAGACGGAACTGAGCCTGCGTATAGCAGAGCATTTCGGTTCTCCGATCATTTCTTCCGACTCCCGTCAGCTTTATAAAGACCTTCCGATAGGTACGGCTGCCCCTACGGCTGAACAGATAGCACGTGTACGCCATTATATGGTCGGCACATTGTCACTCACCGATTATTACAGTGCGAGTAATTTCGAAGAAGATGTGATGTCCCTGCTCAGGGAACTCCCCCAGACACATCCGACCGTCGTTATGACAGGTGGCAGCATGATGTATATCGATGCCGTTACAAAAGGGATCGACGACATCCCCACTATCACCCCCGAAATCCGGACTGCCATCTATAGACAATTTGAAGAAGAAGGGCTCTCTCCTATCCTTGCCGAGTTGAAAGAGGCCGATCCTTTGCATTACGAAGAGGTCGACCGCAACAATTATAAGCGTGTGATCCACGCCGTAGAAATCTGCCGTATGACAGGCAAACCCTATTCTTCTTTCCGTACCAACACCCGCAAAGAACGGCCTTTCCGGATCATCCAGATAGGACTTACCCGTGACCGTGAAGAACTTTACGACCGCATCAATCGCCGTGTAGAACAAATGATGGCCGATGGCATGCTGGAAGAAGCACGCCGCGTCTATCCTTTCCGCGAATTGAACTCCCTTAACACAGTCGGTTACAAAGAACTGTTCAAGTACCTGGATGGCGAATGGACATTAGATTTCGCTATTGAAAAGATAAAACGCAACTCCCGCGTTTACGCCCGCAAACAAATGACCTGGTTCAAACGGGACACCAGCATCCGATGGTTTCATCCGGATGATGAAAAGGCAATAATGGATTATCTGGATCAACAAATTCGGACTATTTCTTAAACACCAGATAAACCGCTGCCACCAGAAACAGGAAAGCCAGTGCATGGTTCCACTTAAACGATTCGCCTTTGAAGGCTATCGAGCTGAAACCGACAAAGACGACCAGCGTAATCACCTCCTGGATCACCTTCAACTGGATCAGGTTAAACGGCCCACCATTATCGCGAAAGCCCATCCGGTTTGCCGGAACTTGGAAGCAATATTCGAAAAATGCCAGAAACCAGCTGAACAGGACAACACCGATCAACGGCAGATGCTCGAACCAGCTGAACTGCTGCTTCATCTTCAGGTGCCCATACCAAGCACACGTCATAAAGATATTGGATGCGACCAATAACAGAATAGTATAAAATCCTTGCATGAGATGATTTATGATTTATAATTTATGATTTTCGGAAGATAATTTTCCTGGATATTCGACATACTGTTCCAAAGGCTATAACGCGCCTCGGGGTTGATCACCTCCAGACGCGACAGCACCTCCTTCATGTCCGAACGGCTGGAGCCGGATTCGTACGGGCAATTCTTAATCTGTTTCCGATATCCCCTCCACGCAGCAATCCGGGTCAAGTCTTTCTCCTCCACCAGACACATGGGGCGGATAATCTCCATATCGAACTTATCCATCTTCAAGCGCGGCGGCATCGTTCCGATCGCTCCCTGGTGGATCATGTTCATCAGAAGGGTTTCAAGAATATCGTCCTGATGATGTCCGAGGGCAATCTTGTTGCAACCATGCTTCTTTGCTATATCAAACAAAGCTTTCCGCCGTGTCCAGGAGCAAAGGAAACAAGGGGATTTACGGGTATCGGTCGAAGCGTCGAAACTCGTCTCATGCACGAAAAAGGGAAGGCCGTACTCGTCTGTCCGGCTTTTCAAGTAGCTGATATCCGAACGATAAGGAATATTCGACATCACGATATGTGTCACGACCACCTCGAACCGGGGCCGGAATATCTTGGAACGGCGTCCGAGCAGATCCACCAGCGCCAGCGAATCTTTCCCCCCCGACAATCCGATCAATATGCGGTCGCCATCCACAATCAGGCCGTATTCGAATATCGCCTTCTTGACTTTCTCTTCTACTTTACGAAACAGGAGTTCCTCTTCTGTCAACTTTGCCATACTTTACTAATTAAGAATTAAAAATTAAGAATTAAAAAATAAGGGTTTTGATTCTTGATTTTAATTCCTATTTTTGTAATCGGACACAAAAGTAATGATTTATGATTTTAGATTTATGAATTATAAGCCATAAATCCGAATCATAGATCATAATTCATAAATCATAAATCGATGAATTGGTTATCTAATAAACTGTTTTACACAATAGGAATTACGTTACTCTGCGGCGGGCTGCATGCACAAAGTCTGGCTGAAGCAAAAAAATTATACAACGAAGGAAAGTACGCAGAAGCCAAACCCGCCTTTGAAAAGCTGGTTAAGCAAGCGCCAAGCAATTCCTCCTATAATCATTGGTATGGTGTCTGCTGCTACGAGACTGGCGATCTGACCGGTGCGGAAAAGCATTTGAAAGTAGCTGTCAAACGCAAAGTACAGGAAGCATACCGTTATATGTCCGAAGTCTACTACAAGACCTATCGTTTCGACCAAGCCAGAGAAATGCTAGAAGAATACATCAACCTGCTGGCAAAGAAAAAACAGAACCCACAGGCGTTCGAAGCCAAGCTCGATCTGGCAAACAATGCACAACGCATGATGGAAAAGGTGGAAGACATTCAGATCATCGATAGCCTGGTCGTGGACAAAGACAATTTCCTTTCCGCCTATATCTTGAGTGAAGAAAGCGGCACACTCGATTCCTACAAAGATTTTTTCCAGACAAACGAGCCTGTAAGTTCAACCGTATACAAGAACCAGAAAGGCGACAAGATTTACTATGCACATTCGACGGACAACGACCATTATTGCCTTTTCACCCAGTCCATGCTTATGGACGAATGGGGTGACGAAAAACAGTTACCGATGAATATCAACAGCAATGATGACGACAACTACCCGTTCGTCCTTTCCGATGGCGCTACAATCTATTATTCTTCCAAAGGGAACGGTTCGATTGGCGGTTATGACCTCTTTGTCACCCGCTACAACATCAATTCTGACACTTATCTGGCACCAGAGCAGTTGGGTATGCCGTTCAATTCGCCCTACAACGATTATATGATGGTCTTCGACGAAGTGAAAGGATTGGGATGGTTCGTGTCCGACCGTTTCCAACCGGAGGGTAAAGCCTGCGTCTATCTTTTTATCCCGAACCCGGAGCACAAACGAGTGGAGAGCGAAGACATCGAAATGAAACGGACCCGTGCCGCGATTACTTCCATCCGGGATTCCTGGAAGGAAGGTTCCGACTATACCGATCTGATTCGCCTGTCCCATACGGAAATACCCTACGGAGAGGAAAAGATCGAAAAGGATTTTGAATTCATCATCGCAGGTAATATCGTCTATTACAAGCTCGATGAGATCAACAGCCCAGAAGCAAAGAGCTATTACGAAAAAGTAGTTGCCTTGAACAAACAGATCAAAGAGTTGAATGAAAAACTCGATGGTCTGCGCACTTCCTATGTCAAAGGCAACACGGCCCGCAAAGAGCAGTTGAAGCCTACCATCCTGCAAGCGGAAGAACAACTGAATGCTTTGCTGGAACAACCCGGCGAATTGGAAAAGAAAGCCCGTAATGCAGAGATCAATTATCTGAAAAACAAACGATAAAACAAGTGCCTATATGATATTTGAAACGTTCATCATCGCTTTCCTAATGGTTGTAGCCATCGTACTCATCCTGCTGGAAATATTTATGTTACCAGGTATCACGGTTGCCGGTGTCGGAGGATTCCTTTTTGCTGCCGGTGGCCTGATCTATGCCTACTCGGTCGGTACGCCGGTGGGAAATGTGACATTGGCGGTATCATTGCTCGTATTCGTAGCCTCCTTCGTCTGGTTGTTGCGTTCCAAATCCTTCAACCGGGTGGCTTTGAAAACCGACATCGATTCCAAGCTGGTGTCCAGCCGTGATCTGGGGATCGTGCCGGGTGACGAAGGGTTGACACTTTCACGCCTCGCTCCAATCGGGAAGGCCCGTATTAACGGGATTATGGTGGAAGCCAAATCGGTGGACGAACTGATTGACGAAAACACACCGGTCGAGGTGATACGCGTCGACGGTTATAATGTAATCGTGAAAATTAAAAGTTGAAAAATAAATCATAATTCATAAATCATAATTCTACTCACATGGAAATGACCTTTGTACCTCTCGCCCTTTTGGGGGCAGCGATATTGCTGCTGGTAATTTTCTTTTATTATGTGCCGTTCCTCCTATGGATCTCGGCAAAAGTTTCAGGTGTCAACATCTCGCTGATACAGCTTTTCCTGATGCGTATCCGTAACGTGCCGCCTTATGTCATCACTCGCGCCATGATCGAAGCCCACAAAGCTGGTCTGAAAATGCTGACTCGTGACGAACTGGAAGCACACTACCTGGCAGGCGGACATGTCGAAAAGGTTGTCCATGCCCTCGTTTCCGCATCGAAAGCGAATATCGACCTCCCTTTTCAGATGGCAACCGCTATCGACTTAGCAGGACGTGACGTATTCGAAGCCGTGCAGATGTCGGTAAACCCGAAAGTCATCGACACACCTCCCGTTACAGCCGTTGCCAAAGACGGTATTCAGTTGATCGCCAAAGCGCGTGTGACGGTCCGTGCCAATATCAAGCAGTTAGTCGGAGGGGCCGGCGAAGAAACGATTCTGGCCCGTGTCGGCGAAGGTATTGTATCCTCTATCGGTTCGTCTGAAAATCATAAAAGCGTATTGGAAAACCCAGATTCCATCTCCAAACTGGTTCTCCGCAAAGGTTTGGATGCGGGGACTGCATTCGAAATCTTGTCCATCGACATCGCCGATATCGACATAGGCAAGAACATCGGAGCTTATCTGCAAATGGACCAGGCTCAAGCCGACAAGAATATCGCCCAGGCAAAGGCCGAAGAACGTCGTGCTATGGCCGTTGCTGTCGAACAGGAAATGAAAGCCAAAGCACAGGAAGCCCGTGCAAAGGTTATCGAAGCCGAAGCCGAAGTACCCAAGGCTATGGCCGAAGCTTTCCGTAGCGGCAATTTGGGTATCATGGACTATTATAAGATGAAGAATATCGAAGCAGACACCAGCATGCGAGAAGCAATCGCCAAACCGTCAAGTGCACCTTCGAAACCATTAAAAGACTAATAAGGATTTATGATTTCAGATTTATGATTTATTATCCACACATAAATCTGAAATCATAAATATAAAATCATAAATCAAATGATCGCTCCTTCTGAACTTATTATCAATCCCGATGGCAGTTGCTTCCACCTCCATCTGAAACCGGAACAGCTCGCCGACAAGATCATCATGGTCGGCGATCCCGATCGCGTAAACACTGTCGCCTCCTATTTCGATACGAAAGAATGTGAAGTGTCGAGCCGTGAATTCCACACCATCACCGGTACTTACAAAGGGAAGCGTATCACGACGCTTTCACACGGCATCGGGACCGATAATATCGACATCGTCCTGAATGAACTGGACGCTCTGGCAAACATCGACTTTGCCTCTCGCACCATCAAACCGGAATTCCGGCAACTGACAATGGTGCGTGTCGGCACTTCAGGAGGATTGCAACCGTTTGTTCCTGTCGGGACTTATGTCGCTGCCGGAAAATCGATCGGGTTCGACGGAGTCCTGTATTTTTATGCCGGCTCCGAGGAAGTGCGCGACAAGGCTTTCGAATCAGAATTGATAAGACAATTGGAATGGAAGCTAAACGGCATCAAGCCCTATGTTGTTTCCGCTGATCCTTCTCTGGTCGAACAGATCACGCAAAATGATATTATCCGGGGAGTAACGATTGCGGCCAACGGTTTCTACGGTCCGCAAGGTCGTCGGCTCCGCCTGCCACTCGCCGATCCGGAGTTGAACCGGAAAATAGAAGCCTTCAAGTTCAACGATAGCCGGATTACCAACTTCGAAATGGAGAGTTCGTCCCTCGCCGGGCTGTCCGCCTTGATGGGACATCGTGCCATGACCGTGTGCTGCATCATTGCCGGACGGGTAACCCAAGACATGAATACCGAATACAAAGGTTCCATCGCCGGGCTGATCGAAACAGTATTGGATCGGATCTAAAAAAGCTATGCTTTACGGGGGCTAACCCTATGGGTTATGCCACCTAATGCATAGGGTTATGGTTACTAAAACAAAGTCGATAAATCATGGAATGGGGAAAGACAATATTATCATCTTTGGAATGGGGAAAAACCATCTCCAACAGAGAAGAGAAAGAGAGAGTGGCAGACATCATTTCCTCGATGGTAAAAGAGGGAGAAATCATCGGAGTAGGTTCGGGTTCGACTGCCTATCTGGCCTTATTAAAAATCGCCAGACGGATGAAAAACGAACAATTACATATCCGTGCAATCCCAACTTCACAGGAAATCCGTATGGCATGTGTTCGTTTGGGTATCCCTGTCACCAGCCTGTGGGAACACAAACCGGACTGGACATTCGACGGGGCCGACGAAATAGACACGGAACATAATATGATCAAAGGGCGCGGAGGAGCAATGTTCAAAGAAAAGCTACTGATCAACTCCAGTCCCCGCACCTATATTATCGCCGATCCATCCAAGATCGTAACCCAATTAGGATCCCGCTTCCCGGTCCCTATAGAGATATTTCCCGAAGCACTTACCTACGTCGAAGAAGTGCTCCGGGCTTATAATCCCAAAGAAATCAAATTAAGAATGGCTAAAGGGAAAGACGGCCCTGTGATCACGGAGAACGGGAACCTGATTCTCGATACCTGGTTCGATCATATCCCCAATAACCTGGAAGAATCGATCAAGTCGATCACCGGGGTTATCGAAAGCGGGCTGTTCATACACTACGACGTGCATATCATTTCATAAAACCCTGATCATTCAAGACTTTCAGTAATACACCGGAGAAATATTCATTATTGGCCTTCGTATAACGTACATCCGTAAATACCTGGGCCAATGTCTCTTTATCATTCTCCCGTACAAATTGCTTATTTACTTCCAGTTCCTCCTTATCGTGATACAATGCATCAATAGAAGTTGGCGTATAATCCGTATAAACCTCCTGGTGAACCACTGCTCCAAGTGGCAGACGTTCCACCTGATCAGGCATTCCGTCGGGATAGCCGACCGTGACTGTCACGATAGGGACAACCAAGCGTGGAAGCGACAAGGCGTCGATAATCTTATCTGCATTATAAGCCGTCGTTCCCAAATAACAGATCCCCAAACCTTTTTCTTCCTGCTGCCGTACAGAAACTCTGGGCAAACAGCATCGCATCAATAGTCGAAGCGATAAAAGTTTGGAAATTGTCGAAACCGGCCAGGGCATCACGCTGCTCCGCCCATTTTACAAAACGGTTGGCATCAGCACAGAAAGTGAGCACGACTGGAGCTGTCGTAATCATCGGCTGATTGAAATGGGCTGGAGCCAACTTTTCCTTATTCGCCTTATCGCGAGTAATGACCACGCTATACAGTTGCATATTCCCCGTATTGGATGCACGGGTGGCAACTTCCAGCAATTCATTCAACAAAGCATCCGGAATGTCCTGAGTCGTATATTTACGGATCGTCCGTCTGTTTTTCATATTTTCCAACATAACTTACATATTTAGTTGATGACAAAATCGATCAATAACAAAGGCCAAGCGCCCAGATAGGTATCTTGTTTCCTACACTCTTGGGCTGCCCGTGTATGGCGGCAAACGTATTTTCTACATTCTTGATACGTTCATAGTCCATCAACGGATCACCAATCACGAACGTGTACTTTCCATTCACACGATAGTCTCCATTATGCAGAAGTTCCACCGTTCCACAATTAGACATCTGATCGACGAAAAACGTTTCTCCCAAGTAAATCCGCTCCATCTCCCGGAAAAGGCTTGCCATCAGATTCGTGTTCGCCAAGAAAGAGCGATACGAACGGGTCAGTCCGCCGTCTTCTTTCCTGACTTGTAGAATGCGGAGCACTCCTATTTCTTTTATATAATCCAGCAACTTGTGTATTTGTGTGTTATCCATCTCATACTTGGATGTCAGAACCTGCATGCGGGGAAACTCCGGAGCTTCTTTGGCAAGCTGAATCAGCAATTGTTTCATCTTCCGGGACATGGCATTGTTCATCTGGCGAATGGCAGGCAGGTCCACATCAACCGAATCCCGCACCAAATCCTGCAAACGAAAATTGAAAGCATCCGGATCTTCCCAATAGAAAGGATAGCAGCCATGTTCCAGATAATTCCGGAAAATGGGGACTATGTTTATCTCGTCCATCACCTGTTGCGTCACTTCCGCATGGTGAAGCAAAAGCTCGTCCAATGGGATCGGTTTGAGGTCCAGCGCACCTTCATAGGACAAATATTCACGAAACGACATGGTATGCAACGTATACCAATCGCCTTTCCCGCCCAAAGACGGCTCCATCTTTTCACCTTCGACTAGCGAAGGTGCGGCAAACACAATTTGCATATCAGGATAATCGTCATGCAAACGCTCTATCGCCTGTATCCAGTTTCCATATCGATGGACATTATCCAAGAAAAGATGCCTCCCTCCCTTCTCATGGAATCGCCTGACCGTTTCGGACAACATGTGCCGTTTCTGAAACCATATATTATCAAGTGGCAAATACAGGGCTTCATGAGAATCACCATAAGTCGATTTGATATGCTGTAACAAAAGCGTAGTTTTTCCCACCCCTTTCGCTCCAAAGAGACCGATCAACCTCCTGTCCCACTTGACCTGCCGGGATAAGTAACGTTGGAAACTCAGATTTACGCCTTTAAGTAATTGCTCATGGTTTAACCGAAACATGTCCATATTTTAACTGATTTGACACAAAAATACTATATAAAAGCCAATCTACAAAACCAACAACTCGCAGGAAAAATAGTTTTTTTGTACCTTTGCCCACATAAACCAATAAACAAATGGAAACGTCTAAAGTTTACTTTACCAATCTCCGTACAACTCCGTCCAGCAACTTGTTGGACAAGATGGAACGTCTCGTAAAACGTGCAGGCATAGCAAACATTGATTTCCAGAATCAGTTTGTAGCGATCAAGATCCACTTCGGCGAACCGGGCAACCTAGCCTTTATTCGACCAAACTATGCGGCCCGGATGGCCACGTTGCTTCGCAGTTTAGGGGCGAAGCCTTTTCTGACAGATTGCAACACATTGTATTCAGGTCGTCGCGCCAATGCTGTAGATCATCTGGAAAGTGCAATGGAAAACGGCTTCAATCCCATTTCCGCCAAATGCGATGTGATTATCGCCGACGGCCTGAAAGGGACCGAATACCGTGAAATCGAAATCGACGGTGAATATTGCAAAGCTCCCAAAATCGGTTCCGCCATTGCCGATGCAGATATTGTCATTTCCATGAACCACTTCAAAGGACACGAGCAGACCGGATTCGGCGGTGCATTGAAGAACCTCGGCATGGGATGCGCCAGCGTGGGGGGCAAACTTGAACTTCACTCGGCATCGCAACCCAGAATCGACATCGAAAGTTGTAAGGGTTGTAATATATGCGTCAAACATTGCCGCCACGATGCCATTCATTTGAATACTTCCCATAAAGCAGAAATCGACTACGGCAAATGTGTTGGTTGCGGCCAATGCGTAGCTCTTTGCCAATACGATGGAGCCGTCATGGGTGAAGGCGACACGTCTGAACGTTTGAACTATAAGATCGCCGAATACACCCAAGCAGTCTTGTCGGGCAAACCGAATTTCCACATCAGTTTTATCATGAATGTCTCACCTGAATGTGATTGTTGGAATCACAATGATGCTGCGATTGTGCCAGATCTGGGCATCGCCGCCTCTTTTGATCCGGTCGCATTAGACAAGGCTTGTGCCGATATGGTGATCAAGGCCCCGATCCTGGAGACAGGCAACCGCCTTTCAGACGCTCCGCATCACGAACATCTGGAAGGTTGCGACAAATTCCATCTCATGCACCCCGACACAAACTGGCAAGCAGGGCTGGAACATGCTGAAAAGATCGGCCTCGGAACACAGGAATATGAATTAATAACCATATAGAAGAATGGAAGATACTATCTGCGCCGTATCAACTGCCCCCGGAGCTGGAGGAATTGCCGTCATCCGTATCTCCGGACCAGAAGCAATCGCAATCTGCAACACGATATTCGTACCGCGTATAACAGGGAAAGATCTGTTGTCACAGGAAGCTTATACACTGCGTTACGGTAGTATCAGGCGGAATAAAGAACTCATAGACGATGTGCTAGTCGCCCTTTTCCGTGCACCTCATTCTTTTACCGGCGAAGACACGGTAGAAATCACTTGCCACGGTTCCGTCTATATCCAGCAGCAGATCATGCAACTTTTGATTGAAAGCGGTTGCCGCTCCGCCCTCCCCGGCGAATATACTCAACGCGCCTTCATGAACGGTAAGATGGACCTGAGTCAAGCCGAGGCGGTCGCCGATTTGATCGCCTCGACTTCAGCCGGCCAGCACCGTTTGGCATTAAACCAGATGCGCGGGGGGTTCAGTCATGAATTAAAGAACTTACGTGAACAACTTTTGCATATCACTTCTTTGATGGAACTGGAGCTGGATTTCAGCGACCACGAGGAACTGGAGTTTGCCGACCGAAGTGAACTTAGCACGTTGGCAACCCATATCGAAACCGTTATATCGCGTTTGGCCAACTCTTTCAGTGTAGGAAACGCAATCAAGAACGGTGTTCCTGTTGCGATCATAGGTGAAACAAATGCCGGAAAATCGACTCTGCTAAACGTCCTGCTGAATGAGGATAAAGCGATTGTCAGCGATATCCACGGTACAACCCGCGACATTATCGAAGACACAGTCAGCCTCGGAGGGATCACTTTCCGCTTCATCGATACCGCCGGTATCCGAGAAACGCACGATGCGATCGAAAGTATCGGCATCGAACGCACCTTCCAGAAGCTCGATCAAGCAGACATTGTCCTCTGGATGATAGATGCAGCCGATGCCTCCCTACAGATCGCCCAATTATCTGAAAAAATACTACCCCGCTCGAAAGGGAAACAGCTAATCCTCGTTTTCAACAAGGCCGACCTGCTCACCGACCGTCAGTTTAAAACAACCGACCTTCCCGATAATGTACAATCGATCTTCATATCGGCCAAGAAAAGAGAGCATATCGACGAGTTACAGGATCTCCTGATCCAAGCTGCTCATATCCCCTCTTTATCCTCAAACGACGTCATCGTCACTAACATCCGTCACTACGAAGCCCTAACCCACGCCCTCGACTCCATCCACCGTGTCCAGGAAGGCTTATCCGCCAACCTTTCCGGAGATTTCATCTCCCAAGATTTAAGAGAATGCATCTTCCACCTCTCAGACATCGTTGGAGAAGTCACAACAGACCAGGTGTTGGGGAATATATTTGAGAGGTTTTGCATCGGCAAGTGATGGCTTGGAAACAGCCGTAACCAACCATAACCATTTAGAATAAAGTCGCTGTATACCAGCGACTTTTCTATTTTAACACTTCCCAGTCCGTATTTGGAGATAACGGTTTTTATCCATATTTTTCTATCATATTTCTACCGCGACAGAAATTCACG
>OBZW01000664.1_pt1 | contig 17117 bp, 31 predicted proteins | sample 1477021 | NCBI WGS metagenome assembly OBZW01 (sample SAMEA2580262, study PRJEB22360) | human gut metagenome | biome: human gut; feature: human-associated habitat; material: faeces | place: Denmark | collected 2008/2010
CCTTGCAGAAAAGCGAAAAGCACGACTTTAGTCGTGCTTTTCGCTTTTGGTATGTCATTGAGAGGTTTTTCCTCGTTGCCATGCAGTTTGTATTATATACAAATCTGGGGAATGTCCTACAATGAGGATGTATATATTAATTGGAGTTTACCAGTGCAAGATTGCTCTTGGGGGAAACAACCGGCACTGGCATAACTGCAATAGCAACCATATGTATGGTTTTGGTTATCCGGGTAAAGGATAAGGCTTATATTTTTATAAAAAGGCGCTTTCCTAGTATGAGGGAAACCGCCTTTGGTTACAATCCTATAAGTTGTTTACACTATACCACTTTACCACGGTGATGTCAAGAGCGGGAAAACAAAAAGAATAGATTTGAAAAACAGGGCTTACTATTTACGAGGCCGTGAATATATGGTTGCAGCCTCAAAATAATGAACAAATAAATATTGCAATTTTTATAAAAAGTACGTTATACTCATTAAGCTTGATATAAAAATGATATATTATGAAGACAAAGATAAAGCTGTTTCTTCTATATAAATATGTTTCAGATTTAGGAAAAAGACATGGAGTGTGAAATTAATTTGGATTGTATTGAAAAAAATACAATAATTCCAAAAAACCTCTTGAAATATATGGATGAATCCGCTATACTAAGAGAGCTGTGGCATGATAGCGTAGAAGCGTGAGGTTGCTGCCGACTGCGAAGAGCAGGATGGCAGGTTTTCCGTGGAGCGAATGTCAAGTTAGGAAACTGGCGACAAGTCACTGTACGAATCAAAACTGATTACTGATTATCAAAGGATAAGAGGTATGAAACAACGTGTGAGTTTCTCACGACACACACGGGAGAGTGTACAGTCACCGCTTGTCGTACTGATGGAATAGTACGAAAAGGAGGCGACTTTTTTTATGGCAAGTCAAGTAATGAGAATCACATTGAAGGCATATGATCACCAGCTGGTTGATGCATCTGCAAAGAAAATCATCGAAACTGTAAAAAAGAACGGATCACAAGTGAGTGGACCAGTGCCACTTCCGACCAAGAAGGAAGTAGTAACAATCCTGAGAGCTGTACACAAGTACAAAGACTCCAGAGAGCAGTTCGAGCAGAGGACTCATAAGAGGCTCATCGATATCATTACACCGACACAGAAGACTGTGGACGCATTATCCAGACTGGAGATGCCGGCCGGTGTTTACATTGATATCAAAATGAAAAATAAGTAAGCAGTATTCCTAAAGTTTAGGATGAGCGCATAAGCGCTCCGCTGTAAATCACAGGAGGTAATTATAATGAAGAAAGCTATTTTAGCTACAAAAGTCGGAATGACTCAAATCTTCAACGAAGATGGAGTATTAACTCCGGTAACTGTACTTCAGGCTGGCCCATGTGTAGTAACACAGGTTAAGACAGCAGAGAACGACGGTTACAGTGCAATTCAGGTTGGTTTTGCCGACAAAAAAGAAAAGATTGTCACAAAAGACAAGAGCGGCAAGAAAGAAATCGCGCACAGAAACGGTGTTACAAAGGCTGAAAAAGGACACTTTGACAAAGCCGGCGTATCCGGAAAAAGATATGTAAAAGAATTCAGATTTGACAATGCTGAAGAATATACACTGGCTCAGGAAATCAAAGCCGACATCTTTGCAGCAGGAGATAAGATTGATGCTACTGCAGTTTCAAAAGGTAAAGGTTTCCAGGGTGCAATCAAGCGTCACAATCAGAGCAGAGGACCAATGACCCACGGTTCTAAGTTCCACCGTCACGCTGGTTCCAATGGTGCGGCATCTGATCCCAGCAAGGTATTCAAGGGCAAGAAGATGCCAGGTCAGATGGGTAACAAGAAAATTACAGTTCAGAATCTTGAAGTTGTCAGAGTTGACGCTGAAAACAATCTGCTTTTAGTAAAAGGCTCAGTTCCGGGACCAAAGAAATGCCTCGTGACAATCAAAGAAACTGTAAAGGCTAACTAGTCTGACTGACGAAGAAAGGAGGAACACACAGATGGCAAACGTATCTGTTTATAATATCGAAGGTAAAGAAGTTGGTACAATCGATTTGAACGATGCCGTATTTGGTGTTGATGTAAATGAACATCTTGTACACATGGCAGTTGTAAGCCAGCTTGCAAACAAACGCCAGGGAACGCAGAAAGCAAAAACACGCGCTGAAGTTTCCGGAGGCGGAAGAAAACCATGGAGACAAAAAGGAACAGGCCACGCAAGACAGGGCTCTACAAGAGCGCCGCAGTGGGCAGGCGGCGGAGTTGTATTCGCTCCGGTACCGAGAGACTACTCATTTAAGATGAACAAGAAGGAAAAGAGAGCAGCTCTCAAATCCGCTCTTACTTCCAGAGTAGAGGAAAACAAATTTATCGTAATCGACGAGCTGAATTTTGACGAGATCAAAACAAAGAAATTCCAGGAAGTTTTAAATAACCTGAACGTGAACAAAGCACTGCTCGTTCTCGAAGACGGTAACAAGAACGTGGAAATTTCTGCAAGAAACATCAAAGATGTGAAGACGGCTCATACAAATACAATCAATGTATTTGATATCTTAAAATACAACACAGTAATCACAACGAAAGCTGCTGTTGCAACGATCGAGGAGGTGTATGCATAATGGCTAACATTCAATATTATGATGTAATCCTTAAACCAGTTGTTACTGAAAAAACAATGGAGCTGATGGCTGAAAAGAAATACACATTCCTTGTCCACACAGAGGCCAACAAGACTCAGGTCAAAGAAGCTGTTGAAAAAATGTTCAATGGAACAAAAGTAAAAAGTGTAAATACCATGAACCTTGACGGTAAGACAAAGAGACGTGGTATGACATACGGAAAGACAGCTAAGACAAAGAAAGCTATCGTTCAGCTTACAGAAGACAGCGCTGATATCGAGATTTTCGAGGGCCTGTAAGACCGGCCCGGGTTTGAGAGAACCCATCTAAGCGTACAATATACGGTGCAATTCCGTGAAACTAATAATCAGGCAAAACGAAAGGAGAGAAAGTAATGGGAATCAAAACATATAACCCATATACACCTTCCAGAAGACAGATGACTGGCTCTGATTTCTCTGAGATAACAAAGACAACTCCTGAGAAGTCTCTGCTGGATTCCAAGAGCAGAAAAGCCGGCCGCAACAACCAGGGCAAAATTACAGTTCGTCACCGTGGCGGCGGAGCTAAGAAAAAATATAGAATTATTGATTTTAAGAGAAAGAAAGATGGGGTTCCGGCAACAGTTGTTGGAATCGAGTATGACCCGAACAGATCAGCAAACATCGCACTGATCTGCTATGCAGACGGTGAAAAAGCATACATCCTCGCTCCGGAAGGATTAAAGGATGGCATGAAAGTCATGAACGGACCAGAAGCAGAAGTAAGAGTAGGAAACTGCCTGCCTCTTTCTGAGATTCCGGTTGGTACTCAGATCCACAATATCGAATTATATCCTGGAAAAGGCGGACAGCTTGTTCGTTCAGCAGGAAACAGCGCACAGCTGATGGCGAAAGAAGGAAAATATGCAACATTAAGACTTCCGTCTGGTGAGATGAGAATGGTTCCAATCATTTGCAGAGCATCTGTTGGTGTCGTAGGAAACGGAGAGCACAACCTGATCAACGTAGGTAAAGCAGGCCGTACACGTCATATGGGTATCAGACCTACAGTACGTGGTTCCGTTATGAACCCGAACGACCATCCGCATGGTGGTGGTGAAGGTAAGACAGGTATCGGACGTCCAGGTCCATGCACACCTTGGGGCAAACCGGCACTCGGTCTTAAGACACGTAAGAAAAACAAAGCTTCTAACAAGATGATTGTAAGAAGAAGAGATGGAAAAGCGATTAAATAATTCAGATTACAAGGAGGTTAGAACCTATGGCTCGCTCACTTAAAAAAGGACCATTTGCAGACGAAAGCTTACTGAAAAAAGTAGACGCTATGAATGCTGCAGGTGATAAATCAGTTGTTAAGACATGGTCACGTCGTTCTACAATCTTCCCGTCATTCGTTGGGCACACATTTGCTGTCCATGACGGAAGAAAACATGTGCCTGTATATGTTACAGAAGACATGGTAGGCCACAAGCTCGGAGAGTTTGTAGCAACCAGAACATACAGAGGACACGGCAAGGACGAGAAAAAGTCAAGAGTAAGATAAATCATAAGATATTCGAAAGGAGGGTTCATCCATGGCAAAAGGACATAGATCCCAAATCAAACGAGAAAGAAACGAGCAGAAAGATACAAGACCATCAGCTAAGATTTCTTACGCCAGAGTGTCAGTTCAGAAAGCTTGCTTTGTATTGGATGCCATCAGAGGTAAGGATGTACAGACAGCACTTGGTATTTTAGCTTACAACCCAAGATATGCTTCAAGTGTAATAGAAAAATTATTAAAATCAGCAATTGCAAATGCTGAGAACAACAACGGTATGAATGTTGAGAACCTTTATATAGAAGAGTGTTACGCAAACAAGGGACCAACAATGAAGAGAGTAAGACCAAGAGCACAGGGCAGAGCTTATAGAATCGAGAAGAGAATGAGCCACATTACAATCGTGCTTAATGAAAGATAATAAGGAGGGCAATAATGGGACAGAAAGTTAATCCTCATGGTTTAAGAGTCGGCGTGATCAAAGACTGGGATTCTAAATGGTATGCAGAAAAAGATTTCGCTGATAACCTGGTGGAAGACCATGAAATCAGAAAATTCCTTAAAAAGAAATTATTCAGCGCAGGTGTTTCAAGAATCGAGATCGAAAGGGCATCTGACCGTGTTAAAATCATCATCTATACAGCTAAGCCAGGCGTAGTAATCGGCAAAGGCGGTTCTGAGATTGAAAAAGTAAAAGCGGAATTAGCAAAATATACAAACAAGAAGCTGATCGTTGACATCAAAGAAATTAAGAGACCAGACAAAGATGCTCAGTTAGTAGCTGAGAACATTGCTCAGCAGCTTGAAAACCGTATTTCATTCAGACGTGCTATGAAATCCTGCATGTCAAGAACTATGAAGTCCGGAGCACTCGGTGTTAAGACATCCGTTTCAGGACGTCTCGGCGGCGCTGATATGGCTCGTACAGAGTTTTACAGCGAGGGAACGATTCCGCTTCAGACACTGAGAGCTGACATTGATTATGGATTCGCAGAAGCTGACACAACTTACGGAAAAGTCGGTGTAAAAGTTTGGATTTACAAAGGCGAAGTTCTTCCGACGAAAGCAGATAAGGAAGGGAGCGATAAATAATGTTAATGCCAAAAAGAGTGAAACGTCGTAAACAGTTCCGTGGCACCATGAAAGGAAAAGCTTTAAGAGGCAATACGATTTCATACGGTGAATACGGTATCGTTGCAGCGGAGCCTTGCTGGATCCGTTCCAATCAGATAGAGGCAGCCCGTGTTGCTATGACACGTTACATCAAGCGTGGCGGTAAAGTCTGGATCAAGATCTTCCCGGACAAACCGGTAACAGCAAAACCAGCAGAAACTCGTATGGGTAAAGGAAAGGGAGCACTGGAGTACTGGGTAGCAGTAGTGAAACCAGGCCGTGTTATGTTTGAAATTGCAGGAGTACCTGAGGAAACAGCTAGAGAGGCACTTCGTCTTGCAATGCATAAGTTACCTTGCAAATGCAAAATCGTTTCTCGCGCAGACTTAGAAGGCGGTGATAACAGTGAAAATTAATACATTTGTACAAGAATTAAAAGGGAAATCTGTAGAAGAATTAAATGAAGAATTAGTAGCTGCTAAAAAGGAACTTTTTAATCTGAGGTTCCAGAATGCAACGAATCAATTAGATAATACAAGCAGAATTAAAGAAGTTAGAAAAAATATCGCCAGAATCCAGACGGTGATAACAGAAGCTTCTAAAGCTGAGTAGGAGGTCGTACTGTGGAAGAAAGAAATCTTAGAAAAACCCGTACAGGCAAGGTTGTTAGTGACAAAATGGACAAAACAATCGTTGTTGCAGTTGAAGACCACGTTAAGCATCCACTTTATAAGAAAATCATCAAAAAAACTTATAAATTGAAAGCTCATGATGAAAAGAATGAGTGCAACGTTGGAGATACAGTTAAGGTTATGGAAACAAGACCGCTGTCTAAAGATAAGAGATGGAGACTTGTAGAAGTCATGGAAAAGGCGAAATAATTATATCGCATATTTTGCAAGCATATTTAAAGGAGGTTTACCTGCATGATACAACAAGAAAGCAGACTTAAAGTAGCAGACAACACAGGCGCTAAAGAGTTACTGTGTATCCGTGTACTTGGCGGTTCTACAAGAAGATATGCCAATATCGGAGACGTGATCGTTGCGACTGTTAAAGATGCAACACCAGGCGGCGTTGTAAAAAAAGGTGACGTTGTAAAAGCTGTAGTTGTCCGTACTGTAAAAGGCGCTCGTCGTAAAGACGGCTCCTATATCAGATTCGATGAAAATGCTGCTGTTATTATAAAAGACGATTTGAACCCACGTGGAACACGTATTTTTGGACCAGTAGCCAGAGAGCTCAGAGACAAGAAGTTTATGAAGATTGTTTCTTTAGCTCCGGAAGTACTGTAGGGAGGTGCCGAGAATGTCAACTATGAAGATCAAAAAAGGCGACACTGTCAAAGTAATCGCTGGAAAAGATAAAGACAAAGAAGGCAAAGTAATTGCTGTTAATAAAAAAGATGGAAAAGTTCTGGTCGAAGGTGTCAACATGCTGACAAAGCACACAAAACCAAGCGCTGTGAATCAGAATGGCGGTATTATTCATCAGGAAGGACCGATTGATATATCCAATGTGATGTATGTACACAAAGGAAAAGTTACCAGAATCGGCTTTAAGATGGATGGAGACAAAAAGGTACGTGTTGCGAAGTCAACAGGAGACGTAATTGACTAATTCAGGGAAGGAGGTCCAGAACTTTGAGTAGACTGAGAGAAACATATCAGAATGAGATCGTTGATGCAATGATCAAAAAATTTGGATATAAAAATATCATGGAAGTGCCGAAACTTGATAAAGTTGTCATCAACATGGGTGTCGGCGAAGCAAAAGAAAATGCAAAAGTATTGGAGTCAGCAGTCGCTGATCTTGAGAAGATTTCAGGACAGAAGGCAGTGCTTACAAAAGCTAAGAATTCTGTCGCAAACTTCAAGATAAGAGAAGGCATGGCAATCGGATGTAAAGTTACTTTAAGAGGGGAAAGAATGTATGAGTTTGTTGACCGTCTGATCAACCTCGCATTACCTCGTGTACGTGACTTCAGAGGGGTTAACCCGAATGCATTCGACGGAAGAGGCAACTACGCCCTTGGTATCAAGGAGCAGCTGATTTTCCCGGAAATCGAGTACGATAAAGTAGATAAAGTCAGAGGTATGGATGTAATTTTTGTTACAACAGCAAAATCTGACGAAGAAGCTCGTGAATTATTGACTCAGTTCAATATGCCATTCACTAAGTAAAGGAGGGAAATTCATGGCTAAGACATCAATGAAAATCAAACAGCAGCGCAAACCAAAATACTCTACAAGAGAGTACAGCCGCTGCAGAATCTGCGGACGTCCGCATGCATATTTGAGAAAATATGGAATCTGCCGTATTTGCTTCCGTGAACTGGCATATAAGGGACAAATCCCAGGCGTTAGAAAAGCAAGCTGGTAACTAACCAAAAAGAAATAAGGAGGTCAATAATCAATGACTATGAGTGATCCAATCGCAGATATGCTTACAAGAATCCGTAATGCTAATACTGCTAAACATGATACAGTTGATGTTCCTGCATCTAAGATGAAAACCGCGATTGCTGAGATTCTGTTGAACGAAGGTTATATTGCAAAGTATGACATCGTAGCCGATGGAAACTTCAACACGATCCACATCACATTAAAGTATGGTGCAGACAAGAACGAAAAAGTTATTTCAGGTCTGAAGAGAATCTCTAAACCGGGTCTTCGTGTTTACGCGAACAGCGCAGACATCCCGAAGGTGCTGGGCGGACTTGGAACAGCCATTATTTCTACAAATAAAGGCGTAATCACAGACAAAGATGCAAGAAAGCTCAATGTAGGCGGAGAGGTACTGTGCTTCGTTTGGTAGGTGCCGGACACTTTATATATGTATGGAAAGAACAGAGTGGAATGGCCGTTCTCTGGCATTTAAGAACAGAGAACTTTAGAGCAACTGAAAACAGAGAAGCCATACAGCAGCTTCTCCGAGAATTTAAGTTATAGGAGGTACGGTATGTCACGTATAGGAAGACTGCCAATCGCAATCCCGGCAGGTGTAACTGTTGATATTGCAGAGAATAACGTAGTGACCGTAACAGGTCCGAAGGGAACTCTGAAAAAAGAGCTTCCGGTTGAAATGGAAATCAAAAAAGAAGGCGAAGAAATTATCGTCACAAGACCAAGTGATTTAAAGAAGATGAAATCTTTACATGGTCTTACAAGAACACTGGTCAACAATATGGTTGTAGGTGTAACAGAAGGATATCAGAAAGTTCTGGAAGTCAACGGTGTTGGTTACAGAGCAGCTAAATCCGGAAATAAACTGACATTAAGCTTAGGATACTCTCATCCAGTTGAGATGATCGACCCGGAAGGTATCGAATCCGTTCTGGAAGGCCAGAACAAAATTACTGTAAAAGGTATCGATAAAGAAAAAGTAGGCCAATACGCAGCTGAAATCAGAGACAAGAGAAGACCGGAACCTTATAAGGGCAAAGGTATCAAGTATGCTGATGAAGTGATCAGACGTAAAGTTGGTAAGACTGGTAAGAAATAATTAAGGAGAGTGTGAAAATGGTTAGTAAGAAATCAAGAAGCGAAGTTCGTAGAAAAAAACACATGAAATTACGTAACCGTTTCAGCGGTACAGCTGAGAGACCACGTTTAGCTGTGTTTAGAAGCAATAATCATATGTATGCTCAGATTATCGACGATACAGTTGGAAACACTCTGGTTGCGGCTTCCACTCTTCAGAAAGATGTGAAAGCGGAATTAGAAAAGACCAACAACGTTGATGCAGCAGCAAAGTTAGGAACAGTGATTGCCGAAAAAGCAAAAGAAAAAGGCATCACAGAGGTAGTCTTTGACAGAGGCGGCTTTATATATCAGGGTAAAGTGAAAGCACTGGCAGACGCAGCAAGAGAAGCTGGGCTGAATTTTTAGGAAGGGAGAACACATATGAAACAGGAACGTATTGATGCTAGTCAGATGGAATTAACAGAAAAAGTGGTATCAATCAAACGTGTTACCAAAGTTGTTAAAGGTGGTCGTAACTTCAGATTCACAGCTTTAGTAGTTGTTGGCGATGGGAAAGGCCATGTTGGTGCAGGTTTAGGAAAAGCTACTGAGATTCCGGAGGCAATCCGCAAAGGAAAAGAAGATGCAGCTAAGAAATTAATCAAAGTTGCTATGGATGATAATGACAGTGTAACACATGATGTGATCGGAAAATTCGGAAGCGCTTCCGTATTGCTGAAGAAAGCTCCGGATGGTACCGGTGTTATTGCCGGAGGCCCGGCCCGTGCCGTGATCGAGATGGCAGGAATCAAGAACATCCGTACAAAATCTTTGGGATCCAATAATAAGCAGAACGTTGTTCTTGCTACTATTGAGGGGCTTAAAGGAGTGAAGACTCCGGAAGAGGTTGCAAAACTTCGCGGCAAATCAGTAGAAGAGATCGTAGGCTAAAAAGATAGAGCTTTGCTCTATCGCATAAGAAGATAGAGTTTGATCTATTGCATAAAAGGATAGAGATTGCCCTGTCGTATAAGATGTGAGAGCGTGCTTTGTCGTATAGGAGGTAAATTATAATGGCAAACTTAAAAGTTACACTGGTAAAGTCTACAATCGGTGCTGTGCCAAAGCATAAAAAAACTGTTGAGGCTCTGGGATTCAGAAAACTCAACAAGACAGTCATCATGCCGGATAATGCAGCTACAAGAGGTATGGTACAGCAGGTTAGACACTTAGTGAAAGTTGAAGAAGAAGCATAAATAAAAAACGATAAGGAGGTAATATCATGGACTTATCAAACTTAAGACCAGCAGACGGTTCAAAGCAGAGTGATAATTTCAGAAGAGGCCGTGGACACGGTTCTGGTAATGGTAAGACGGCTGGTAAGGGCCACAAAGGTCAGAAAGCTCGTTCAGGAGCGCCAAGACCAGGCTTTGAAGGCGGTCAGATGCCTTTATACAGAAGAATACCAAAGAGAGGTTTCACATGTAGAAACTCCAAAGAAATCATTGGTATTAACTTAAGCGCGTTAGAAGCATTTGAGGATGGCGCTACAGTTTCAGTAGAAACATTAATTGAGAGCGGTATCGTTAAAAATCCAAAAGACGGTGTAAAAATTCTTGGAAATGGAGAGTTAACTAAGAAGCTTACTGTTCAGGCAAATGCATTTAGTGCAAAAGCAGCTGAAAAAATAGAGGCCCTTGGTGGAAAAGCAGAGGTGATCTAATGCTAGAAACTGTACGAAGAGCATTTCAAATAGAAGACATCCGTAAAAGACTATTCTATACGTTTTTAATGCTGGTCGTTGTTAGACTTGGCTCCCAGCTGCCGACACCGGGTGTGGATCCAACCTATATACAGGAATTTTTTGCGAATCAGACCGGTGATGCATTCAATTTTTTTGATGCATTTACCGGCGGTTCCTTTACCCAGATGTCTGTGTTTGCACTCAGCATTACACCGTACATCACATCTTCCATTATTATGCAGCTTTTGACCATCGCGATTCCAAAGCTGGAAGAGATGCAGAAAGAGGGAGAAGACGGAAGAAAGAAAATTGCAGCGATTACCCGTTATGTCACAGTAGCTCTCGCTTTGATCGAATCAATCGCTATGGCGGTAGGGTTCGGGCGCCAGGGACTTCTTGTTGAGTATAATTTCGTAAATGCTGCTATTGTAGTATGTACACTTACCGCAGGTTCTGCATTCCTAATGTGGATCGGTGAGCGTATTACAGAAAAAGGTGTGGGAAATGGAATCTCCATTGTCCTGCTTATTAACATTGTTTCTCGTGTGCCGGATGATTTCGTCCAGCTGTACGAACAGTTTGTAAGGGGTAAAACCATTGCAAAAGGAGGTCTGGCAGCAATTATAATTCTTGCAGTGCTGTTGGTTGTCATTGTGTTTGTTATCATCCTCCAGGGTGGTGAGAGAAAGATTGCAGTACAGTATTCACAGAAGGTACAGGGAAGAAAGACATATGGCGGACAGTCCACACACATCCCGTTAAAAGTAAATACAGCAGGTGTTATCCCGGTTATCTTTGCATCCTCGCTGATGCAGTTCCCGATCGTAATCGCGTCTTTCCTTGGAAAGGGAGAAGGAACAGGAATCGGAAGCCAGATTCTGAAGGGAATGAATTCCAACAACTGGTGTAACCCGGGCAATTTAATCTATTCATGGGGTCTGATTGTATATATTGTGCTTACTATTTTCTTTGCTTATTTCTATACATCAATTACATTCAACCCGTTAGAGATAGCAAACAATATGAAAAAGAGCGGCGGCTTTATTCCGGGTATCCGTCCTGGCAAGCCAACCGTAGAGTACTTACAGAAGATATTGAACTATATTATCTTTATCGGTGCATGCGGGCTTGTGATCGTTCAGGTAATACCTTATTTCTTCAATGGTGTATTCAAGGCCAATGTCTCCTTTGGAGGAACATCCCTGATCATTATTGTGGGCGTCGTATTAGAGACGATCAAACAGATTGAAGCACAGATGCTTGTACGCAATTATTCAGGCTTTTTGAATAATAAGGGAAACTCTATGAAGAACAGTTTCCTCGGTTATTAATTCGCGTGAGCGCAATAAGCCAGATGTGCATGTCTGCATGTATATATGGCGGCTGTCCTCGGGGATTTCACTGAAACTACTTAGCTCGCCAAGTTTTGTCCTGAGACGGACGGAACCGGCGGGTTAATGTGCTATATGGATATATCACCGTTTAGGGACAGGACGGTGATGAAAATATGGAGGAACATGTATATGAAGATTATTATGTTAGGGGCTCCCGGAGCAGGCAAGGGGACACAGGCTAAGAAGATCGCGGCGAAATATGGAATACCTCATATTTCTACCGGAGATATCTTCAGGGCGAACATCAAGAACGGCACAGAACTGGGACAGAAAGCAAAGACTTATATGGACCAGGGACTGCTTGTTCCGGATGAACTGGTTGTAGACCTGGTAGTGGACAGAGTGAATCAGGAAGACTGTACATCAGGATATGTGCTGGACGGATTCCCGAGAACAATTCCGCAGGCGGAAGCTTTAGACAAGGCTCTGGCGGAACTGGATCAGAAGGTGGATTATGCCATCAATGTAGAAGTACCGGATGAGAATATCATCCGCCGTATGTCCGGAAGAAGGGCATGTGTAGACTGCGGCGCTACTTATCACATGGAATATGCACCGACCAAAGAGGAAGGCATCTGCGACAACTGCGGCGGGACGCTGATCCTGAGAGATGATGATAAGCCGGAGACAGTCCAGAAGCGTCTCGGTGTCTACCATGAGCAGACACAGCCGCTCATTGATTATTATACAACGGCCGGAATCCTCAAAGAGGTGGACGGAACCATCGATATTGAGGATGTATTTGCTGCCATCGTAAAAATCCTCGGAGAGTAATATGACAATAGAACCGGGAATGTTTGCAAAATCCAAAGCAGGCCGCGATAAAGGCTGTATATATGTCATAATTGATGTCAATGCTGAATATATATATCTGGCGGATGGGGCTAAAAGAACCGTCCGCCGGAGAAAGCGAAAGAATCCAAAGCATCTGCAGATTATAAAGAAGGCGGCAAGTCCTTCCACTACAGATGATGAAACAATCAGAAGTGTTATAAACAGATATTCTCGTTTGGACACGAATGAGAATAGTAAAGTGCCAAACGTGCAGGAGGATTAAGTATGTCAAAAACTGACGTAATCGAAATTGAAGGAGTCGTAGTTGAAAAACTGCCAAACGCTATGTTTAAGGTAGAGCTGGAAAATGGCCATATTGTGCTGGCACATATCAGCGGAAAACTGCGTATGAATTTTATTAAGATTTTACCAGGTGACAAAGTGACGTTGGAAATGTCTCCATATGACCTGAGCAAGGGGAGAATTGTCTGGAGAGATAAGTAAAAAAGTATTGACTTTGCCTGGAAACTAGTGGTATACTATGAAGTGGCTGTTTTTGGATAGGTGTGCCCAAAAATAGTTGGAAGCGTATAGCCAGGCAAAGGATGGAAGGAGGATTTGACATGAAGGTTAGATCATCAGTAAAACCAATTTGTGAAAAATGTAAAATCATTAAAAGAAAAGGAAGCATCAGAGTAATCTGTGAGAATCCGAAGCACAAACAAAGACAGGGCTAATACTTAAGAAGTACAGACTGTTGGGATTTGTGAATTAATTAGGCGGCTGACAGCGCGACACACCAGGAAGTGTGTAGGGCTGTTTAATATACAGTAAGGATACACCACACTGCTGAATCTGCAGGTACCGAAGGGTTGGTGGTCTTTTGTATATTGCTTATAATACCCGGCGATCATTTACGGTGAAAATCCGTGTCGGGAAAGGGCGTACTGTAGTATACCCAAAGGGCATCCCGTAACTCATGCCCTGCGGGCGGATCCGCAGTAAACTGCGGAATAAAGTATGCCTGGATGTTTTCGGGAGAAGGAAGCACCTTTCCGGATGCCAGGAGACATCCCAGTTAGGGACAATATGAAAACAGATTTGAAATGGAGGAAAGACACATGGCTCGTATTGCAGGTGTAGACTTACCAAGAGACAAACGTGTAGAAATCGGCTTGACTTATATCTATGGAATCGGTAGAACAAGTGCCAGCCGTATCCTGACAGAGGCAGGAGTAAATCCTGATACCCGCGTCAGAGATCTGACAAGTGAAGAAGTAAAGAAAATCAGTGAAGTGATCGAAGAGACTCAGACTGTAGAAGGTGATCTCAGAAGAGAGATCCAGTTGAATATCAAGCGTCTGAAAGAAATTGGATGTTACCGCGGAATCCGTCATAGGAAAGGCCTTCCGGTACGTGGACAGAAGACCAAGACAAATGCAAGAACATGCAAAGGTCCTAAGAGAACTGTAGCTAATAAGAAAAAATAATTAAGAATTCAAGAAAGTAGGTTAGTTTAAATGGCGAAGAAAGTTACCAAAAAAGTGACAAAGAAACGTGTCAAGAAAAACGTTGAACGAGGACAAGCACACATCCAGTCATCTTTTAATAATACAATCGTAACATTAACAGATGCACAGGGAAATGCTCTTTCATGGGCAAGTGCAGGCGGTCTGGGATTTAGAGGTTCAAGGAAATCTACTCCATACGCAGCTCAGATGGCAGCTGAGACAGCAGCAAAAGCAGCATTAGTACATGGTCTTAAAACGGTAGACGTTTTTGTAAAGGGTCCGGGATCAGGAAGAGAAGCAGCAATCCGTGCGCTCCAGGCATGCGGGATTGATGTAACAAGCATTAAAGACGTAACACCGGTACCACACAACGGATGCCGTCCACCGAAACGCAGAAGAGTCTAGTATATATAGGAGGAAGCTAACATGGCAGTAAATAGAGTTCCAGTTCTTAAGAGATGCCGTTCATTAGGTATGGACCCAATCTATTTAGGAATCAATAAAAAGTCTAACAGGCAGTTAAAGAGATCCAACAGAAAAATGAGTGAGTACGGCCTTCAGTTACGCGAGAAACAAAAAGCTAAGTTTATCTACGGCGTACTGGAGAAACCTTTCAGAAACTATTATGCAAAAGCAAAACAGATGGAAGGCATGACAGGTGAAAACCTGATGATTCTTCTGGAATCCAGACTTGACAATGTAATGTTCCGTATGGGATTTGCAAGAACAAGAAAAGAAGCAAGACAGATTGTTGACCACAAGCATGTAATGGTAAACGGCAGACAGGTAAACATCCCATCATACCTTGTAAAAGCCGGAGATACAATTGAAATCAAAGAAAAGCACAAAGGAAGCCAGAGATACAAAGATATCCTGGAAGTAACAGGAGGAAATATGATTCCTGACTGGCTGGAAGTAGATGCTGAGAACCTGAAAGCTACAGTAAAAGAACTTCCTGCACGTGAGGCAATTGATGTTCCTGTTGATGAGATGCTTATCGTCGAGTTATATTCTAAATAATCCTTGAGTATAGCATGATAGTGACATCCATGCCGCCGGGAACCGGTGATGCCGATCCGGCGGCAGGATGGAGTTTGTCGCACAGGAGCCTTTAGGAAACGGCCCCTGTGTGACACAGGCATCGTACCCCTCAACATATTTAAACCCATAAGGAGGGTCTGTGTAGTGTTTGATTTTAATAAACCTAATATTGAGATTACCGAAATTTCAGAAGATAAAAAATATGGAAAATTCGTTGTCGAGCCTCTGGAACGTGGATACGGAACAACATTAGGCAATTCCCTGAGAAGAATTATGCTTTCATCCCTTCCGGGAGCAGCTATCAGTTCTGTTAAAATCGACGGAGTCCTGCACGAATTCAGTTCCATTCCGGGTGTTAAAGAAGATGTAACCGAGATTATCATGAATCTGAAATCACTGGCAATCAAGAATACATCAGAATCAGACGAAGTAAAGACCGCATATATCGAATTTGAAGGAGAAGGTGTTGTAACAGGCGCTGACATCCAGGCGGATTCCGATATTGAGATTATGAATCCCGACCAGGTCATTGCAACCTTAAGCGGAGGCAAGGACAGCAAGTTGTACATGGAACTTACCATTACAAAAGGAAGAGGATACGTAAGCGCAGACAAGAATAAGAATGAAGACTTACCGATTGGCGTTATTCCGATTGATTCCATATATACTCCGGTAGACCGTGTAAATCTCACAGTAGAGAATACGCGTGTCGGCCAGATTACTGACTATGACAAACTGACATTGGATGTATGGACTAAAGGAACACTGCTTCCGGACGAGGCTGTCAGCCTTGCTGCGAAAGTGCTCAGCGAGCATCTGAAGTTGTTTATCGACCTCTCAGAAGTTGCTCAGGCTGCGGAAGTCATGATCGAAAAAGAAGATGATGAAAAAGAGAAAGTACTGGAGATGAGCATTGATGAATTAGAGCTCTCCGTACGTTCTTATAACTGTCTGAAGAGAGCCGGCATCAATACCGTCGAGGAACTTACCAATAAGACACCGGAAGATATGATGAAGGTGCGTAACCTTGGACGCAAGTCACTGGAAGAAGTGCTGGCCAAGCTGAAGGAATTAGACCTTGAGCTGAACCAGGGCGATGAATAAACGTTACTATTCACGGCTTATGGGCCGTGTATAGTAACGAATAAACAGCCACTGCACCATATAGATTATTATTTGAATTATCCTGTCAGTAAGCCCGAAGAGCATGGCGGGAGCATTTGATTAATAAGCCCGAAGATGCATAACCAAATGTTTGAAAATGGAGGATTAAAACAATGGCAAAGTATAGAAAACTCGGCAGAACATCCAGCCAGAGAAAAGCCTTAATCAGAAACCAGGTAACAGCTCTGCTGAATAATGGCAGAATCATTACGACAGAAGCAAAAGCAAAAGAGATCCGCAAAGTAGCGGAGGGATTAATTGCTATGGCTGTCAGAGAAAAAGATAATTACGAAGAAGTGACCGTAAAAGCAAAGGTTGCACGTAAAGATAAAGACGGCAAGAGAGTAAAAGAAGTAGTAGACGGCAAAAAAGTTACCGTATATGATGAAGTTGACAAGAAGATCAAGAAAGATATGCCGAGCAGACTTCACGCAAGAAGAGAGATGCTGAAGGTTCTTTATCCTGTAAAGGAAGTTCCGGCAGCTGCTGCAGGTAAGAAGAGAAATACAAAAGAAGTTGATCTTCCGGAAAAACTGTTCTCAGAGATCGCTCCTAAGTATACAGACCGCAACGGCGGCTACACAAGAATCGTAAAGATTGGTCAGCGTAAAGGTGACGCAGCTATGGAAGTGCTGATTGAATTAGTATAATTCTGGAAAGAAAAGTTTATAGAGATATAAATTCTTGATAAATAATGATACGGCCCGGCGGCCGCGGAAAGCTTATTGAATTTTAATG
>OBZW01000668.1_pt1 | contig 16879 bp, 19 predicted proteins | sample 1477021 | NCBI WGS metagenome assembly OBZW01 (sample SAMEA2580262, study PRJEB22360) | human gut metagenome | biome: human gut; feature: human-associated habitat; material: faeces | place: Denmark | collected 2008/2010
GTCTGACCCCTTTGCTCATCATTTTCAGAACATTCAGATAATTGAGGAGGTTTTTTCATGATTAACAAGCTGGTAAGTAAGATTAAGAAGACAGGCGCTCCGATCGTGGTCGGACTGGATCCTATGTTGAACTACATTCCGGAACATATCCAGAAGCGTGCTTTTGAGGAGTTTGGTGAGACTCTGGAAGGGGCTGCGGAGGCGATCTGGCAGTTTAATAAGGAGATTGTGGACAAGACGTATGACCTGATTCCGGCTGTGAAGCCTCAGATTGCGATGTATGAGCAGTTTGGCGTTCCGGGATTGATGGCTTTTAAGAAGACGGTCGATTACTGTAAGGAAAAAGACCTGGTCGTGATCGGGGATATTAAACGGGGCGATATTGGATCTACTTCGGCAGCCTATGCCGTGGGACACCTTGGTAAAGTGAAGGTGGGAAGCAGGGAATATCTGCCCTTTGATGAGGACTTTGCGACGGTGAATCCCTACCTTGGCTCCGATGGTGTGAATCCCTTTATAGACGTATGTAAGGCTGAGAAAAAGGGCCTGTTTATTCTTGTGAAAACTTCCAATCCGTCCAGCGGTGAGTTCCAGGATCAGCTGATTGACGGCAGGCCGCTTTACGAACTGGTCGGCGAGAAGGTTGCCGAGTGGGGCGCACAGTGCATGGGCGGGGAATACAGCTATATTGGCGCGGTAGTGGGCGCTACTTATCCAGAGATGGGTAAAGTGCTCCGTAAAGTGATGCCGAAAGCCTATATCCTGGTGCCGGGATACGGTGCTCAGGGAGGGCAGGGCAAGGATCTGGTTCACTTTTTTAATGAGGACGGGCTGGGCGCGATTGTGAATTCTTCCCGTGGTATTATCGCAGCATATAAGCAGGCGGCCTATGCAGCATATGGCGCAGAAAACTTTGGGGATGCGTCAAGGGCTGCGGTGGAAGCGATGACAGCAGATATTCAGGGAGCTTTACAAGGCAGATAGTAAAGAATATATGAAGTAATACAAAAGGTGGCAGGCCCTGAAATAATAGGGGCTGTCCGGAGAAGGGTAACAGTTCAGTCCTGTCTGAGCTGCTACGGAAAAGGAGTAAAAGAATGTCTAATAAACAAAAAGAATCGGCCCTGATCGTATCTCAACAATGTATCGCCGCAGATATCTACAGTATGTGGATACAGACAGAAAAGATTGCATCTCTGGCAGTGTCGGGGCAGTTTATTTCTATGTATACAAAGGACGGGAGCAAGCTTCTGCCCCGCCCCATCAGCCTGTGTGAGATAGAAAAAGAAAAGAAGCAGATCCGTGTTGTTTACCGTGTAACAGGAGATGGTACAGGGACACAACAGTTCTCAAAACTATCAAAGGGAGACCGGATTGATATTCTGGGTCCTCTGGGAAATGGTTTTCCTGTCGATGAGGCGGCGGGCAGAAAAGCAGTCTTAATCGGAGGCGGTATCGGTGTGCCGCCCATGTTGGAGCTGGCAAAGCAAATGCCTGGTGAAAAAGTGATGGTCATGGGATACCGTGACGAGCAGTTTCTGACAGAGGAATTTAAACGTCAGGGCCGTCTGTATATTGCCACAGAGAATGGAAGTGCGGGAACGAAGGGAAATGTCATGGATGCCATTGCCGAAAATGCTCTTACTGCGGAGATCATATACGCATGCGGACCGTCCCCAATGCTCCGGGCAATCAAACAGTATGCCGAAGAAAATAATATCGTATGCTATGTATCTATGGAGGAGCGTATGGCCTGTGGAATCGGGGCGTGCCTGGCATGCGTATGTCAGTCAAAAGAGATCGATGGCCACAGCCATGTACACAATAAGCGTGTCTGCAAAGATGGGCCGGTATTCTTATCGACGGAGGTGGAAATCTAATGAATACAACAGTGAACCTTGCCGGTGTGGAATTGAAGAATCCGGTTATGACGGCTTCCGGGACTTTCGGCTCAGGGGAAGAGTACAGCGAGTTTGTAGATCTGAACCGCCTCGGCGCGGTGGTAACAAAGGGCGTGGCAAACGTACCGTGGCCGGGAAATCCAACGCCCAGAATCACAGAGACGCATGGGGGCATGATGAACGCAATCGGACTTCAAAACCCGGGGATTGATGTCTTCTGCGAGCGGGACATTCCGTTTTTAAAAAAGTTTGACACTAAGATTATTGTAAACGTATGCGGAAAGACAACGGAAGAATACTGTGAAGTCGTGGACAGGCTGGCAGATGAGCCTGTAGACCTTCTGGAAATCAATATATCCTGCCCGAACGTAAAAGCGGGAGGTATTGCCTTCGGACAGAATCCAAAAGCAGTCGAGGATATCACGAGAGAAGTGAAAAAACGGGCCAGGCAGCCTGTTATCATGAAGCTGAGCCCGAATGTGACAGACATCACAGAGACGGCAAAAGCGGCAGAGGCAGGCGGGGCGGATGTGCTCTCCCTGATCAATACACTGACAGGTATGAAAATCGACATACACAAACAGGCCTTTGCCCTTGCCAATAAAACCGGGGGCGTATCGGGACCTGCGATAAAGCCCATCGCCCTGCGCATGGTCTATCAGGCGGCCAATGCCGTGAAAGTTCCGGTAATCGGAATGGGTGGGATTACTACTTATGAGGACGCTATTGAGTTCATCCTGGCAGGCGCTGCGGCTGTATCCGTAGGAACAGCCAACTTTTTCAATCCGGCGGCTACAGTGGAAATTGTAGAGGGGATTGAACGGTATATGGAAAAATACCACTTCCAGAACATCAGCGAGATGGTTGGACTCGTCAAATAAAAGGAGGGGTCTGCCCCTTCTGCAAAGGGAAGCAGACCCTCTGCAGAAGGGGCAGACCCCTTTGCATCTTCATTCTAGAAAAGTATAGGACGGTAGCTATCTTAATTTTATTATGATATACTTTATTTTGTGGCTTAACTGTAGATTTGTGTGTAAGTACGCGCTCTAAGGCAAGCCCATTGTTTCCTATTATAAACTGATTAAAAGAGGTGTAATCTAATGGAAGATATCATGGTACATGGGCTTACTCAAAACAATTTGAAACATGTTACATTCAGGATACCAAAAGAAAAAATCACGGTGTTTACCGGAGTATCCGGTTCGGGGAAATCCAGCATTGTTTTCGATACGATTGCCGCCGAATCACAGCGGCAGATGAACGCTACCTATCCGGCATTTGTGCGGTCCAGGCTGCCGAAGTATCCAAAACCGGCTGTGGAACGAATAGATCATTTAACTGCTTCTGTGGTAGTAGATCAGTCGCCCCTGGGCGGTAATGCGCGGTCAACGGTGGGAACGATCAGCGGGCTGTATTCCAGCCTGCGGCTGTTGTTTTCGAGAATCGGACAGCCCTATGCGGGGACGGCGTCCTACTTTTCTTTTAATGATCCCAACGGAATGTGTAAAACCTGTTCCGGCCTGGGAAAGATCACAAAGGTGGATATCGAAGCCATGATTGACCCTGATAAGTCGTGGAACGAAGGCTGCATTAAGGATACGTTATATGCACCCGGCACCTGGTACTGGAAGCAGTATGCAAAGTCGGGGCTGTTCGATCTTGATAAGCCTGTGAAGGAGTATTCCCGGGAGGAGTACAACCTTCTTATATATGGTTCCCGTGATGGAAAAGGGGAGCCGGAAAATCCGAAAGTAACCGGATTGCACCACAAATATACAAAAACACTATTGAATAGGGACATCAGCAGCAAAAGCAAACACACTCAGGAAAAGTCGCAGACTCTGGTAACGGAGGTGGATTGTACCGACTGCCGCGGAAAACGGTTGAATGAAGCGGCCCTGAGTTGTAAGATAAACGGATATTCGATAGCGGATATGTGTGAGATGGAGCTGACCCAGCTTCGGGAAGTACTTACGCAGATCACGGATTCAACAGTAGGGCTGCTGGTTCAGACGCTTATAGAAGGGCTGGACAGGTTGATAGAGATCGGGCTGCCTTATCTGCATCTGAACCGGGATACGCCATCCCTGTCCGGCGGGGAGGCCCAGCGGCTGAAGCTGGTCCGGTACATGGGCAGCAGTCTGACCGGAATGACATATATCTTTGATGAACCAAGCGCCGGGATGCATCCGCGCGATGTTTACCGCATGAATAACCTGCTGAAGCAGCTTCGTGATAAGGGGAACACGGTTCTTGTGGTTGAGCATGACAAAGATGTCATATCAATTGCAGACTATGTGATAGATGTTGGCCCGCAGGCGGGACAACATGGAGGAGAAATCGTGTTTGCCGGCAGTTATCCGGATTTATTGAAGTCCGGTACCCTGACAGGCGATGCGATGCTTGCTTCCCTCCCCGTGAAACAGGAACCGCGCCGGCAGTCGGGAAGCCTGCCGATCCGGGGGGCATGTCTGCATAACCTGAAGTATGTGGACGTGGACATACCGCTGGGTATTATGACCGTTGTGACCGGAGTGGCCGGTTCGGGCAAGAGCACCTTGATTTCCCAGGTATTTGCGAAGCGGTATGAAAAGGATATCGTGATGATAGACCAGGGGCCGATCACGGCAACAAACCGATCTACCCCGGCCTCATTTCTTGGTTTTTTTGACCGGATAAGAAAGCTGTTGGCGCAGGAAAGCGGCAAACCGGAAGGGCTGTTTAGCTTTAACTCTGCCGGTGCCTGCCCGGTGTGCAGCGGCAAAGGCGTCATTGTGACCGAGCTTGCATATATGGACCCGATTGTTACAGAATGCGAGGCATGCGGCGGACTACGATATAACGAAGAAGCGCTTGCCTGCACTTATAAAGGAAAGAACATAGTTGAACTGCTGGGACTGACTGCTTCCGAGGCAATGGAAGTATTTGAGGATGCCAAAATCAGGAAGCACTTAAAAGTCATGCAGCAGGTGGGATTATCCTACCTGAAGTTAGGACAGCCGCTTAGCACACTGTCCGGCGGCGAGCGCCAGAGAATCAAGCTGGCGAAGAACCTGGGGAAAAAGGGCAGTATTATCGTAATGGATGAGCCGACCACAGGCCTGCATATGTCAGACATCCAGAATCTGTTAAAACTATTTGATACCATCGTATCCCGCGGTAATACTCTGGTGGTCATTGAACACAATCTCGATGTAATGAAGCAGGCGGACTGGATCATCGATATCGGACCAGACGGAGGAAAAAACGGCGGTGAGGTCGTATTTACCGGAACGCCTATGGATATGATAAAAAATGCTCATACACTGACGGCGGTCAGCCTGCGGGCATCATGTCCCAAATGAAGCAGGAGGCCGCTGAATCTACAGCCCGTATGCAGCGGTTAAGTGCCCGGATTGCAGGGGAAGGCATGGAACGATATGTCTGTTTTATTTTCGTGCACCAATGATTCCTTAATTGAAAATATATGGAAGGTGTGGTAAAATTGTAAAGAAATTTACTTGCACTTATTCCGCTTCTGAGGAAAAGGCATCGATGAGAAAACGCAGAGCAATTTTTAAAACACTGGAGCAGCAGAGTTAAAACCATGCGGCTGAGATTAAAAAATCATGAAAGGGGCAGCAAGCCCTGTAAATACGGAGGTTAATAACATATGGAACAGTACAAGCAGGAATTTATTGAGTTTATGATCGACTGTGAGGTTCTGAAATTCGGAGACTTTGTAACAAAAAGCGGCAGGAAGACGCCGTTTTTTGTAAATACAGGATTTTACCGCACAGGTACACAGCTGAGAAAGTTAGGTGAATACTACGCAAAGGCAATTGAGCAGAAGTTTGGCTTTGATTTTGATGTATTATTCGGACCGGCATACAAAGGAATCCCGCTGACCGTGGCTGCAACGATGGCTATCAGCGAGTTTTACGGAAAAGAGATCCGCTACTGCTCAAACAGAAAAGAAGTGAAGGATCACGGGGACAAGGGAATCCTGCTTGGCAGCCCGATGCAGGACAAAGACAAAGTTGTGATTATCGAGGATGTCACTACTGCGGGAACTTCCATTCAGGAGACACTGCCGATTATCAAAGCACAGGGAGACGTATCCCCAATTGGGCTTGTTGTTTCAGTAGACCGCATGGAGCGCGGACAGGGAAGCAAGAGCGCACTGGCTGAGATTCAGGAAACATACGGGCTGGAGACGACGGCGATCGTGACGATGGCCGAGGTTGTAGAGCACTTGTACAACAGGCCTTACAAAGGAAAAATCATCATAGATGACACATTAAAAGCAGCAATTGATGCATATTACGAGCAATATGGCGTAAAGTAAGGAGGTAGTATTATGGAAAAAGCCTACAAGACTATGCAAAGCACAGGTGTGGGGAGCATCGTGCTGGGGATCATTATGATTGTGACAGGAGTGGCAGCGGGGATTATTTCTATTATTAACGGCGCCCGCCTTCTGAAAAACAAGAATCAGATTACATTTTAACCGAGAATACTCAGTAAATTAAAGGGGTAAAATTTTGAGCCAGAAACAAGTAAAAAAGATCCGTACCCTGGGGAAAGTGTTGTTTGTTCTTTACATTTTCTTTCTCCTTTATTTTCTGATCTTTTCAGACTGGTACGGGCGGACTGGTGTTTCAAGGGAATACCAGTATAATTTAGTACTATTCAAAGAGATAAAGCGATTCATCGAATACCGGGAAGAATTGGGAGCCTTCGCGGTATTCACTAATTTATTCGGAAATATTCTTATATTCATGCCTTTCGGTTTTTTTATTTCGATGGCAAGCAGGGCCAGAGGTTTTTTTATGACATTGTTTTACAGTTTTGGACTGAGCCTGTGCGTGGAGGTTTTCCAGCTTTTGACTAAGGTAGGCAGCTTTGATGTGGATGATCTTCTGCTGAACACGATTGGCGGCGTGCTGGGATATATTTTGTTCTCAATTTGCAATACGATAAGGAGAAGACATTATGGGCATGGCAAAAAGTACTAAAGACAGACAGAAGGAAAAGGAGAAGGACCGCAAGAAGCGGGGTTCCAGAAAATACGGGCAGGCCAAGTTCAAGCACTCCCGCATGGGGATCTATTCCTGCGTCTATGCAGGGGGCGCGCTTACGATCCTTCTGATCTGCATTCTTGCGGCGTTTGTCATGCGCGGCAATACATTCGGGCTGATCGGAGGAATGGGCATTGTCTCTATCGTGCTGGCGGCACTTGGAATCCGGGCATCGGTAAAAGGAATGCGGGAACGGGAAAAGCGTTATATAACCTGTAAAGCAGGCATGGCGGGAAATATCGTAATTCTGCTGGGCCTGGCAGCGATATTTTTAGGAGGTCTAATGTAATATGGAAGAGAAAGAATGGCAGGCAGAAAGAAACAGTGAGTTCGGAGAACGGCATGAGCTTACAATAGACAGGATCAGAAGGATGGCCGTGGAAGAATCGGTTGGTGGGGCTTTCCGGCCCTTTTTTCAAAGTACGGCGGCATTCCTGCTTCAGATGGAGGACGTCCGGCAGCTGATCGAAAGTGGAGAGTGGGAGCATTTAAGCCTCAGGCAGATGCAGGATATCAACCAGACTCTGTACGCGGATATTCTGGAGGAGAATTACGGGCACAGTTATGCGGATCCGGCATATGCGGTAAAGAAGCTGGGGGAGGAATACGGGCAATTATTGAGTCTTCTGTACACAGAGCTGCGTGGCGGAATTCCTTTTGTTTTTGAGAACCGCCTGGATTATCTGACCATACAGAATGAACTGTTTATTGAAATCTATAACAGTTTTGAAGCTGAGGAACTGCCGGAATATAAGACACTGAAAGACATAATTTACTGGTATGCCAGCGATTACTGTGACGTATTTTTGGCTGACCGGATTGAGGAGCAGATTTGTCCCTGTTATTCCTTTGCGGCGGATATCATAATGGGGGCGGATCTGGATGACGAGAGGTATCTGTACCGCTTTGGAGAATATATTACGGAAAATGAGCTGGGAACAGCCAGACACCTGAACGGGCTGCCCGAGGAGACTCTGCGGAAGATGGCGGATGTGTATACGGAGGGGTACCGTGTCGGATTCATCAACACTGGAAAGGATCTGTCCATAAAATCAGTGGTCAATATCCGCTATTCTCTCGGATTTGAAAAGGTCGTGAAGCTTGCTATTGAGAATTTTGCGAAAATGGGGCTTAAGCCGGTGATTTACCGGGCATCCTCCAGTGTCATAACCAAGAGGGAACATCTGAAGATCGGGTACTGCGGGGCTATTGCCAACAAGCAGTATGAATACGACCACCGCCATGATCAGGCATTATTTATGGACAAGCGCTACATCGAGCGGAAGCTGGATGTCATTAGAAATACTTATGAAAAGAATAAAGAGCAGGCCGCACAGTTTGCAGGCCCGGCCGTGATGGAAATCTTCGGAGAGAAGCCATTTTCTCCAAAGGCGAAGCCGGAGGCCGTAAGCTGCAGTGAGGCACAGCGTTCCCTGGCCCTTCTCTTTGACAGCAAGTCCGGGCAGATGACAAACCAGTATATCAAAGGGGAAGAGAGAAGTTTTACCATTATTGCTTATCCGGTTCCCGAGATCGGGGAGGATTATGCGGCCATTTTTGATGAAGTGATCCGCATCAACACACTGGATGCCGGGCTTTATGAAAAAGTCCAGCAGGTTATGATTGATGCCCTGGATCAGGGCGAGTGTGTCCGCATTCTTGGAAAAGGAGAGAACCAGACGGATCTGACAGTGCAGCTGCGACGCCTGGCAGACCCGGAGAAGGAAACCTTATTCGAGAACTGTGTGGCCGATGTCAATATTCCGGTCGGGGAGGTATTTACCTCACCGGTACTGGAGGGGACAAACGGTGTCCTGCATGTGGGATGCGTCTATCTGAATGAACTGCAGTATTCGAACCTGAAGATTACATTCAAAGACGGTATGATATCAGATTACACATGCACGAACTTTAAGCTAGAGGAAGATAACAGAACGTATATCTATGAAAATATTCTCCATAACCACAAAACCCTGCCCCTCGGAGAATTCGCAATCGGCACCAACACAACGGCGTATGTGGCGGCGAAGAAGTACGGGATTGAAGACAAAATGCCCATACTGATTGCAGAAAAAATGGGTCCTCACTTTGCAGTTGGGGACACCTGTTACAGTTGGAGCGAGGATATCCGGGTGTACAATCCGAACGGCAAGGAAATCGTGGCTAAAGACAACAACGTCTCTATCCTGAGAAAAGAAGACGTGGCAAAGGCATATTTCCAGTGCCACACAGATATAACCATACCTTATGAAGAGTTAGAAGAAATAAGTGTAGTGACAAAAGACGGAAATGATATTATACTATTGAAGGATGGCAGGTTCGTACTTGAAGGAACAGAGGCTCTCAATGAGCCCTTTAATTAAAGAGCGTATCTGCTCGGATGGAACAGATACGGAAGCGTACAAAATGAGAAAGGTGGAAGAGACATGCCAAAAGTAGGAATAGTAATGGGAAGCGACTCTGACCTGAAGGTTATGAGTAAGGCTGCAAGTATGCTGGAGAAGCTGGGAATAGATTACGAGATGACCATTATCTCAGCACACCGCGAGCCGGATGTATTTTTCGAGTGGGCGAAGGCCGCAGAGGGTAAGGGAATTAAGGTAATCATTGCAGGAGCAGGTATGGCGGCACACCTTCCGGGGATGTGCGCAGCGCTGTTCCCGATGCCGGTCGTAGGCGTGCCGATGTCTGGGAAGAACCTGGCTGGAGAGGACGCTCTGTTTTCAATCGTACAGATGCCGCCGGGAATTCCGGTTGCGACTGTGGCAATCGACGGCGGAATGAATGCAGCAATCCTGGCAGCCAAGATCCTGGCTACTTCGGACGAGGTACTTCTGGAGAAGTTGAAAGCATACTCCGTTGAGATGAAGGAGACTGTGCAGGGAAAGGCAGCCAAACTGGAAAAAATCGGATACGAAGCATACCTTGAAAATAAATAGAAGCGGCAGATTGGAGAGAAATAATATGGATTATAAGAACGCAGGCGTTGATATAGAAGCTGGCTACAAGTCAGTGGAACTCATGAAAAAGCATGTGCAGGAGACCATGAGATCAGAGGTACTGACGAATCTGGGCGGGTTCTCAGGCGCATTTTCCCTGGAGAAGTTTAAAAATATGGTGAAGCCCACACTGGTATCTGGCACAGACGGTGTAGGCACAAAGCTGAAGCTGGCTTTTATTTTAGATAAACATGACACTGTCGGCATTGACTGCGTGGCAATGTGTGTCAATGATATTGCCTGTGCGGGAGGGGAGCCCTTATTCTTCCTGGATTACATTGCATGCGGCAAGAATGAACCGGAGAAGATTGCAACCATCGTCAGCGGTGTTGCAGAGGGATGCAAGCAGTCCAATGCGGCCCTGATCGGCGGGGAGACGGCGGAGATGCCGGGCTTCTATCCGGTAGATGAGTATGACCTGGCTGGATTTGCAGTGGGCATTGTAGATGAAAAAGACCTGATCACAGGCAAAGACCTGAAGGCCGGGGACGTGCTGATCGGCATGGCGTCCTCAGGTGTTCACAGCAATGGTTTCTCTCTTGTGAGAAATGTATTTAACATGAAGAGAGAGGCGCTGGATACATATTATGACAGCCTTGGAAAGACATTGGGAGAAGCGCTCCTTGTGCCGACAAAGATCTATGTAAAGGCACTGCGCAGCATCAAAGAGGCAGGGGTAACCATTAAGGCATGCAGCCATATTACAGGCGGCGGATTTTACGAGAATGTTCCGCGTATGCTCAAGGATGATACCCGTGCGGTAATCCAAAAGGACAGCTATCCGATTCCGCCGATCTTTCATATGTTATCCGTGGACGGCGAGATTGAAGAGCAGATGATGTACAACACGTTTAATATGGGACTCGGCATGATCATGGCAGTGGACGAGAACGATGTGGATAAGACTATGGAGGCCATTAAGGCTGCCGGAGAAGATCCGTATGTAGTCGGCAGGATCGAAGCCGGAGAAAAAGGAGTTACCTTATGCTAAAGATCGTTGTTCTGGTGTCAGGCGGCGGAACCAATCTGCAGGCGGTGATTGACGGCGTCAAAGGCGGCGCCATATCGAATACTGAGATCGTGGGCGTGGTCAGCAATAATAAAAATGCCCGTGCGCTGGAGCGCGCCAGTGCGAATGGGATCAGCGCCTGCTGTATATCCCCAAAAGATTACGAATCCAGAGAGGTGTTCAATGCAAAGCTTTTGGAGGCTGTGGATTCATATGAGCCCGACCTGATTGTATTGGCCGGATTCCTGGTTGTGATTCCTCCGGCTATGACAGCAAAATATAAGAACCGCATGATCAACATTCATCCGTCTCTGATACCGGCTTTCTGCGGAAAAGGATATTACGGGCTGAAGGTACATGAAGCGGCCCTGGAGCGCGGCGTAAAAGTGGTCGGTGCCACGGTGCATTTTGTGGATGAAGGGACGGATACGGGGCCGATCATCCTGCAGAAGGCTGTAGAAGTAGAGCAGGGGGACACCCCGGAGATTCTGCAGCGCAGAGTGATGGAACAGGCAGAGTGGAAGATCCTGCCCATGGCGATCGATTTGATTGCCAATGATAAAGTAAGAGTTGTGGACGGAAAAACAGTAATTACGAAATAGAGGAGGCTGCTATGAAGGTATTGATTGTAGGAAGCGGTGGAAGAGAACATGCGATTGCGGCAAGCGCGGCAAAGAGCAGCAAGGTGGAAAAGATGTACTGTGCACCCGGAAACGCAGGAATTGCGGAGTATGCAGAGTGTGTGGATATCGGAGCCATGGAATTTGACAAGCTGACAGCTTTTGCGAAGGAGGCAGAGATTGACCTTGTGATCGTGGGCATGGACGACCCGCTGGTGGGCGGTCTTGTGGATGAACTGGAAGCCGCTGGAATCCGTACATTTGGGCCGCGTAAAAATGCGGCAATTCTGGAAGGCTCCAAAGCATTTTCAAAAGATCTGATGAAGAAATATAACATACCGACAGCAGGTTACGAGAACTTTACAGATCCGGACAAGGCGCTTACTTATCTGGAAACAGCAAAGTTTCCGATCGTCCTGAAGGCGGATGGGCTGGCGCTTGGTAAGGGCGTGCTGATCTGCAATACCCTGGAGGAGGCGAAGGAAGGTGTGAAGACCATCATGCTGGATAAGAAGTTCGGCTCCGCAGGAAATGAGATGGTAATCGAGGAGTTCATGACGGGCCGTGAGGTATCTGTGCTTTCTTTTGTTGACGGAAAGACCATTAAGACGATGACCTCCGCGCAGGACCACAAGAGGGCCGGGGACGGAGACACCGGGCTGAATACCGGCGGCATGGGAACATTTTCCCCAAGCCCGTTTTACACGAAGGAAGTAGAAGCGTTTTGTAATAAGTATGTCTATCAGGCCACGGTAGATGCCATGGCGGCAGAGGGAAGAGCATTCAAAGGCGTGATCTTCTTCGGGCTGATGCTGACGGAGGATGGACCCAAGGTGCTGGAATACAATGCCCGTTTCGGGGATCCGGAAGCCCAAGTCGTGCTGCCCCGCATGAAGAATGACCTGATCGAAGTAGTTGAGGCTTGCATCGACGGTACATTGGACCAGATTGATCTTCAGTTCGAGGACAATGCGGCAGTATGCGTTGTGCTGGCTTCGGACGGATATCCGGTTCAGTATGACAAGGGATTCGAGGTTACCGGGCTGGAAGAGTTCAAAAAGCATGAGGGGTATTACTGCTTCCATGCAGGGACAAAGTTCGACGGAGATAAGATCGTTACAAACGGCGGACGCGTGCTGGGAATAACGGCAAAAGGAAAAGATCTCAAAGAGGCAAGGGCCAACGCCTATGCCGCAGCTGAATGGGTAAAATTTGACAATAAATACATGCGCCATGATATTGGGAAAGCGATTGATGAAGCATAATAAAATAAACAGCAGGGTTTCAGGGGAACAGTACCGGGAATCCTGCTGTTTTTATAATATATAATGACTTATCAAAAACCACGGACAGTCCCATTTAGATAATTATGCTAAGGGTTGCCAAGGAGGAAGAACCGTCTTTGAAAAGATATTGACAGGGCAGGATTACAAATGTAATATTAAGAGGTAGGTGATGTGTATTCATTTAGCAGTAGAGGATCATAAAGGGTTCACAGAAAGGCAGGGAATTGATATTGGCAGACAGAAAAGCATACAGGCGCAGGAAAAGAAGGCAAAAACAGGGGAACAAGAAGATCATTTTGGCAGCGGCGGCAGCAATTGTTCTGCTGGTACTGGCTGGTGTTTTGGCATGGTGGCTTCTGCGGGTTAAGACAACGCCCCAGGATGCAGCCGAGCAGTATTTTTCTCTGCTGAACGAGGGCAAATATAAAGAGATGTATCAGCTGCTGAGTGAAGACACCAAAAAAGGCATTTCCCAGGAAGATTTTACGGAGCGGAACCAGAATATTTACGAGGGAATAGAGGCAAAAGACATAAAGGTAACTGTTCAGGGAGAGCCTGGTTATAAAGAAGGCAAGAAGAAGGCAGTGATTTCTTACTCAACTGCAATGGATACTCTGGCAGATGAACTTACATTTGATAATAAGATGCAGTTTGTAAAAGAGGGGAAGGATTACCGGATTGTCTGGGACTCTACTTTGATCTTTCCCTCTTTGCAGGATGGTTATAAAGTGCAGATCAGCACCCAGACCGCAGCACGGGGATCCATACTGGACAGGAACGGCCAGATGCTTGCCGGCCAGGGGATTGTATCGGAAGTGGGAATCGTCCCGGGCAAACTGGGGGAAGACAAAGCGGGATCCGTGAAGAAAATTGCGGAAATCCTGGGTATGACAGAGGATAATATCAATGAAAAACTGAGCGCTTCCTATGTGCAGGACGATTCGTTTGTACCGGTGAAAGAACTTTCAAAAAATGACCCTGCCGAACAAGAGCTCCTGCAAATACCGGGAATCATGATTAATGATAAGGAGGAGCGTGTATATCCGCTTGGAGCCGCAGCAGGCCAGCTTACGGGATATGTGCAGGCCGTGACCGCGGAAGAGCTTGAAGAATTGAGGGGAAAGGGGTATCATGAGAATAGTGTGATAGGAAAGTCTGGTCTGGAAAGGGCCCTGGAGGATGAACTTAAAGCCGTTGACGGATGCAGCATTGTGATCGTGAACGAAGAGGGGACGGAGATCGAAACGCTGGCCCTGAAACCGGCGGAGAATGGGAAGGATGTTCAGGTAACAGTGGATGCCGGGCTGCAGACTACAGCATATGAACAATTTGCATCAGATCCGGGCACAGCCGCAGCCATGAATCCCAAGACAGGAGAAATACTGGCATTGGTGAGTACTCCTGGGTATGATCCCAACGAATTTATCATGGGCATGTCCCAGAAGCGCTGGGAGGAACTGAATAACGATGAAAATAAGCCGTTGACCAATCGATTTAATACGTCATGGGTTCCGGGCTCCACTTTCAAAGCGATAACAGCCGCTATCGGTGTGGAATCCGGGAAGATCCAGCCGGATGCCAATATGGGGTATGTGGGATTAAGCTGGCAGAAGGATGGAAGCTGGGGCGATTATCACGTAACAACGCTGACGGATTATGGTTCTGAGGTGAATCTGGAAAATGCCCTGGTTTACTCAGACAACATTTATTTTGCCAGGGCCGCGCTGGATATAGGTGCGGACACGATCAGTGAGTATTTTAAGGACATGGGATTTGATGAACAATTGCCGTTTGAGCTGACACTTTCCGAATCCACATATGACGACGATGACAATATTGATTCCGAGATCCAGCTTGCGGATACTGGCTACGGTCAGGGGCAGCTGCTGGTGAATCCGGTTCATATGCTGTCTATGTACAGTATGTTTACGAACAGCGGAAATATGCTTCAGCCCACAATTCTGTATAAAGAGCAGGCTGAGGGCAAAGTATGGAAGGAAAAGGTGGTTTCGCCGGAAACGGCTGAACTGGTGAAGAATGACCTGATCCAGGTCATCGAAAATCCTTCCGGCACGGGAGCAAGCGCAAAAATAGACGGCGTATTGATGCTTGGCAAAACCGGTACAGCGGAAATCAAAGAGAGCCAGGACGATACGGACGGAGTAGAAAGAGGCTGGTTCGTCTGCGGAACGACAGAGGATATCGCAAAGCCGGTGCTTGCAGTCGGTATGGTAGAAGATGTAAAGAGCAAGGGCGGCAGCGGATATGTGACAGCTAAAGTGAAGGAATTTGTGGCGTCTTATGTGCAGTAATGCTGTAGGGGAAAGTGAACAATTTACAAGAAGAGTTTTTGTTTATTGTTAAAAGGCAAAATATGTAATAATATATAAAGATATTTGGATTAAGGTATAAATATTGAGATGAGATGAGACTTATGCTAGAATCATTGCAAGAACAACCGTAAACAGGGTGGTTGGCCTCCCGTTCTTATTACATAGAAGGGAGGTGGTGCAAATGGATAAAAAACCGTTTGATTTTAAGGATCTCATGCAATTTGGAATGTTCCTGATTGCACTGCTGACCTTTATTTATCTTATGGGCCATTAGCATAAGAAAATCCACCCTGCTACTTTGACCGGTACTGGGTGGAGTTTCTTATTCCATTTTTTTAAAGGTCAACCATTACGGTTGTTCTTACTATATAAATAATATATCACATAAATAATGGGTGTGCAATCCAAGGATTTATTTTGAAATAAAAATTTAGAATATGACAGGTGGGACCGTTTATTATGAAGGAATTACTGAAAAGGACGCTTCCCTTTTGGGATGATTTAACAAAAAGGGAACAGGACGCACTGGCGCAGCGGGTAGTAGAAAGTACATATGAGAAAGGCACAATCCTTCATTATGGAGGACGGGAATGTGCCGGTGTGCAGATTATCAAATCCGGTCAGGCCAGAGTCTATGTGACTTCCCCCGGCGGGGGCGAGATTACGCTGTTCAGGCTGGTGGATGAAGACGTCAGTATCCTGAGCGCGGCATGTATGATGAAGGGACTGGATATCGAACTGGATATGGAGCTGGAGCAGGATTCAGTCATTTGTACAATTCCCAAAGGTGTATACAGGGAGATCAGCGAGCAGAACGCGAAGGTTAAGGATTACACTCTGGAAATGATTTCTGAAAAATTTTCGGATATCATGTGGCTGTTTAACCAGTACGTATTCTCCAATGTAGCCTCCAGGCTGGCGGATACAATACTCGAACACCGCTCACTGGCAGGTTCTGATACCCTCAAAATCACCCACGATGCCCTGGCACGCGATATCGGAACCGCCAGAGAAGTCGTGACCAGGCTGCTAAAACAATTTCAGACAGACGGTCTGGTAAAACTTACACGCGGCCACATTGAAGTATTGGATGCGGCAAAATTGGGCAAAGTATAAATAAGAAGCCTGTTTTGTGATTATGTCACAGAAAGAATAATAGATTATGTTATACTTACAATATAAACAAAGCAAACAATTCTTACTCAACTAAAATATTGAGCATCTAAATTAAAGGAGGAAACAAATTATGGCAGTTATAAAACTTACAGCACAGAATTTCGAGCAGGAGGTAGTAAACTCAGAAAAGCCGGTATTGGTAGACTTTTATGCAGACTGGTGCGGCCCATGTAAAATGATGGCTCCTGTAGTAGAAGAAATCGCAGAAGAAAAAGAAGATGCAAAAGTGTGCAAGCTGAACATCGATGAAGAGATGGAAATTGCGCAAAAATATGGAGTAATGAGCATACCAACACTCATGGTATTCAAAGACGGAAAAGTCGTAAAAAAAGATTTGGGTGCAAAACCCAAAAGCGCAGTCCTCTCCATGTTCGAGTAGAGGGAATGTGAAGGCGGCTGGTATGGGGACGCTGTGGGGAATCGTGACAGGGGTCTCTGGGATGCGGCATTATGGCATAACAGCCTCTAATCAAAATAAAAGCCAATATGATGAAC
>OBZW01000679.1_pt1 | contig 16628 bp, 21 predicted proteins | sample 1477021 | NCBI WGS metagenome assembly OBZW01 (sample SAMEA2580262, study PRJEB22360) | human gut metagenome | biome: human gut; feature: human-associated habitat; material: faeces | place: Denmark | collected 2008/2010
AAAGAAACGTATCTCATAAGTTCAGCCCCACCTTTGGTGCGGGGCTTTCGCATATTGAGGGAGGTGCATGATGCCGCCCACCATCACGCTCAAGATCACGGACAACGCGGACCGGCAGCTCGCCGTGATGAGCGTGCCTGTCCCGCTGTCGGGTGAGCCGGGCGAGTGCGCCATGTTCGACGCCGAAAAGTTCGAACGACTGCTCGACCGGGCGTCGATCGCGTTCCGCAGGGTGTTCGACGATGAGTGCCAGGAGTAACCCGCGCCGGAGCAACGGGCATCGCAGGGACATGCTGCGCAGGCGCGTGCTCGCCGCCTACGACACGTGCGCCATCTGCGGACGGCCCGTCGACAAGACGTTGAAGTCGCCGCATCCCATGAGCGCCGAAGTAGACGAACTCATACCAGTCTCACGCGGCGGTGATCCATACAGCTTCGCGAACTGCAGGCTCACGCACCGCATCTGCAACAGGTTCAAGAGCGACAAGACAGACGAACATGCACGAGCGCTGCTGGCCGGCAAGCAGACCATCAAACCAAGTTCGATGCCGTTCAGAACGTTCGGCATCTGACCCGATACCAGGGCGGGGACCCCGGGTGTGCCACCCTGCGGCAACCTCGGGTGCAGTGCCGATATTTCCCCCGGAATTCAAACGTCGGAAACAGGGGAAACGACGAAAGGTCGGAAAGCGGAGGTGGACGCCATGAAGTGCGAACTCTGCGGCAAGGAATTCCGGCCTTCCGGCCACGGGCGGCCGCAACGGTACTGCTCCAAATCCTGCCGTCAGAAAGCCGATTATCGTCGGAAAAAGAACAGGCCCGCACAGGACTGGAACAGTAAGCCACCCGTCAAAGTCGTGGAAACGAAACAGAAGCCGGAGCAGGACCTCGACCAGCGGAGTTTCGAGAGAATGATGGACGGCAGCATGCTGGACATGCTGCGCGCCAACCGCGACCGACTGCAGAAGGCTATGGACGACACGTCCACACCGGCAAACGCACTGCCCGCGATCAGCCGCCAGCTCATCGATGTATGCGAACGCATCGAATCACTCCAAGGCGGAGGTCTGACCGACCTGCTGGACGATGAGGAAGACGAGGTGACGGACGATGTCGGAGCGTCGATTGTCTGAAATCGCCAAGGTCCTCCGCCAGCCGGAAGGCATCGTCGGCAGCGAGTTCACGCGAATCAACAAAGCCGCGCGCAAGGCCGGCATCCGTTTCGACTTGTGGCAGCAGGGTTTCTTGTGGCTTCTGTTCGCCAAGAACACGGAAGGCAAGTACGCGTGTGGCGCGGACGGCGCCGTGCTGTCCAGCTGCAGGCAGATCGGCAAGACCTTCACCGTCGGCACCGCGCTGTTCCTCAAGGCGATACTCACGCCGAACCTGAAGGCCATCTGGACCGCCCACCACACGCGCACCAGCGACGAGACGTTCGCGGACATGTGCGAGATGGAACACAACCCGATGCTCGGCAGGTACGTGGAACGCATCCGCAGGGCGAACGGCCAGCAGGAGATCACGTTCACGTCCGGCAGCCGCATCATGTTCGGCGCCCGAGAGAACGGTTTCGGCCGAGGCCTGCACAGCGTGGACGTGGCCGTTTTCGACGAGGCGCAGATCCTCACCGTGCGCGCGATGGACAACATGATCCCCGTCCTGAACACGAGCCCGAACCCGTTGGTCGTGTACATGGGCAATCCACCCAAGCCAGGAGACCAGTGCGAGGCGTTCACGGAGAAGCGCATGCACGCGCTGAACCATGATGGGAACCTCCTCTACGTGGAGCTTGCCGCCGACAAGGACGCGGATCCGGACGACCGCGAACAGTGGGCTAAAGCGAATCCCAGCTATCCGAGACGTACCAGTGAACAGGCAATCATACGCATGCGCAACAACCTGTCCGACGATTCGTTCCGCCGTGAGGCGCTCGGCATCTGGGATGAGACTGTCACCGCATACGCCATCGACCCCGACCAGTGGAAGGCCGCGGCCGTCGATGACGTGCCCGAAGGCGGCACGGTGAGCTTCGGCCTCGACATGCCGCCCGACAGGAGCGTGCTGACCATCGGCGCCGCATTGCGGTACAAGGACGGAACGGCCGTCATCCAGATGGCGAACATCAAGGACGCGCGGCAGGCGGGAACCATGTGGGCCGTGGACTGGCTCGCCGAACGCTGGCACAAGACCGCAAGTGTGGTCATCGACGCGCAGTCGCCGGCCATGAGCCTGCTGCCCGACCTGAAGGCCGCACACGTGAAGGTCACCGTGACGAATATGCAGGAGATGGGCCGCGCATGCGGCCGATTCCTCGACATGCTCAAGGCCGGGACGCTCAAGCACCCGCGGGACGAATACCAGCCGCAGCTGGCCGCAGCCGTCAAGGGCGCGACCACGCGCCCATTGGGACAGTCCGGCGCGATCGCCTGGAACAAACTCGGCAGTGACATTGACATAACCCCGCTCGTGTCCACCACACTCGCCCTGTACGGGGCGTGCACGACGAAACGACATCCGGGAAGACGACAGGAGGTGATGGTCTGATGGTGTTCTACATGGCCGACGGCACTACGGTAAGCACGGCACCGAAATTCACCGGCAGCAGCTACCTCGATACCGCGAGCGGCAACATCGGCGCCATCCTCGGCGTCGACGACGAGGACATGCCCATCATCCACGAACTGTTGCGCGTATGGCGAGAGAAATATCCACGCAACCTGATCCGCGGAGCCTACTACGACTGCAAGGAACGGTTCAAGGACTTCGGAATCTCCATCCCGGACCAGATCAAAAACAAGGTCGAGGCGATGATTGGATGGCCGGAACTGGCCGTCCGCTCATTGAGCGATTTGAGCGACCTGGAAGGGTTCAGCATTTCCGGTGACGACACGATGGGTGTTGGCGACCTGTTCGAGGACAACCAATTGGACGTGGCCACGTCCGAACTGATCGTATCCGCATACAAGCATTCATGCAGTTTCCTGACCATCGCCGCAGACCCGGAGGATCCGGAACGAATCAGTATGATTCCGCGTTCCGCCGACTGGTCCGCGGGCATCTGGGACCGGCGCAACCATCGTCTGGCCGCCGCGTTGACCATCACCGAGGACGATAAGGACGGGCGGATATGCGCGTTCAACGTGTGGCTTCCAGGCAAGGTCTACGAATGCTCCGGCCACCTGATGCCATGGCGTGCGGAGAAAATCGAAACGAACTTCGATCAGCCGACGGTCGTCTCGCTCGCCTATGACAGGCAGATGGACCGGCCGTTCGGCCACAGCCGCATCAGCCGTTCGCTCATGAGCCTTGTCGATGCTGGATTCCGTACCGTGGTCCGCATGGAGGCGTCTGCCGAATTCTATTCCGTCCCCAAACTCTGGTTCATCGGAGCGAACAGGGACGCGTTCAGCAGCAACACGTGGAAGAGCCTCATCCAGGCGATCAACGCGATCAGTGCCGACGAGGACGGCAACCTTCCCTAATTGCAGCAGGTGCAGCAGGCGTCCATGACACCCCATTCGGACATGCTCAAGACGATGGCCATGCTCGTCGCCTCGCAGACCCGGGTGCCGGTCGACTACCTGGGCATCACATTGGACAACCCGACCAGTGCCGAGGCCATGGCGTCCGCCGAACGACGTCTGACACGCATCGCAGACAAGCAGAACGTGGCCTTCGGACGGGAACTCAAACGGGCCATGGGCATCGCCGTGGCGTTGCGCGAAGGCGCGAACACGATACCGGACTCCATACGCGACGTGCACCCGGTATGGGCACCGACAAGGGAGGTCTCCGATGCGGCGCGCGCCGACGCGTTCACGAAGATCGCCGACAAGGTCACCGGCTACGCCGACTCCGACGTCGGACTCGAACGCCTCGGCCTGAGCCGTGAGGAAATCACGCGTCTACGCGCCGACCAGCGCAAGGCACGCGCGCAGAACGTCGTGGACCAGCTCAAGATCCGCGCGGCGCAAAACAGCCAGCAGCAGGAGGCGTCAGATGAATCTGAACAATCTGAATCTGCCTCCGGAACGCCGCAAAGCATTGGAACAGGTGCTTGACCAAGCATGGAAGGATTACCAGGACAACCTCACGAACCTGACCGACGCGGCCGCCGATGAAATCGAGACCGTACTGGAACGCGACCCGTTGAACGCGCGCGAAACGGTGCGTGAATACACGGCCGCGGCCAACCGCCTCGCCGACGACTATTATGCGACGGTACGCACCGCATGGGCCGAATACGCTGGCGTGACCATGCCAGACTTCGACCCTGGATCTGACCTGGAACCGGAACGGGTACTTTGGCAGGTCCAAGGCGGCTTCGCCAACACCGACTACAACGGATTGACCTACTCGCAGGTCATGGCAGGCCAGGCACGATCCGGCGCGACCATCGACGACCTGTGGCCATCATTCTCGAACATCGACGACGCGCAACAGTTCATCACCGACATGATCCGCACCGGCGCCCGATTGACCGAACGACGGAACATACGACTCGACCCCACGAAACCAAAATGGGCGAGAGTACCAAAAGGTCCCAAAACATGCGCGTTCTGCGCCATGCTCGCCTCACGCGGCTACGCATACACCAGCGAGGAAGCGGCAGGTGGCAAAGGCAACATCTACCACGCCGACTGCCATTGCCAACCCATGCCGAACTGGGGCAAACAGGTGCTCGCCGGATACGACGAAACCGCATACAAAGCCGAATACGAGCGAATGAAAGCGCTCGCCGACCGCGAATACGATGGAGACATTCTCAAAGCGTACAGGAGCTCTCCCGGCGTGTGCACGGATTCCGTGGTCCCCGAAGCATTGAAGAAGACTCCGGGCCGTCCGCCGAAGTTCGACGCGAAGCATCCGTTCAGGACCTTCCTTGGAAGCGGAAACCTGAGGGATGCGGTCGTGGGGACGAATCCGATGTTCGATGAGGGTCCGGAATACAGGAACAACTGCCAGCGTTGCGTCGTCGCTTACGAAATGCGCAGGCGAGGATACGCAGTCACCGCGATGCCGAGGCCGATGGATCCCAGGACAGGACTTCCGGCCTTGGACACGGACACTAACCGGTGGGGAAGCTCCTTTAAAGGCGATTGGCGGTCTTGTGGCTCCGATTCAGGTCTTGATGGCGCTTCGGCGCTTTTGGATGAATGGGGCAAAGGCAGCCGCGCGTTCGTCGAAGTGGAGTGGCTTGATGGAACGAGGCATGTCTTCGTCGCGGAGAACCTGAAAGACGGGATACATTTCATGGACCCGCAAACCGGGTCGATGAACGTGTCAAGGTATTTCGAAATGGTCAACCATGGCATGACACGTATAATGAGGGTAGACGATGCGGAACCTACTGAACTGGTGTTGAAATACTGCAAGGAGGGCCAGAGATGATATTGACGGATGCCATCGGCCTCGTCCTTGCCGAATATCCCGGCATGAGGGCGATAGGCGCTGCGGAAAATTCCGACGCATGGATCATCGGCCTTGATTTCGCCGCTTCGACCAGTGAACATCCGGTACCTGGAACGCCAAGCATCGCGGTCGATAAAACATCAGGCGTTTTGCATAGCCTTACTCCTGGAACGGATGAATTCTGGCATTACATGACCGGTGCCAGGAAAGTGCCCATCCCACAGGTCTGAAATCATTCCAAGCCACCCACATGGGTGGCTTTTCTTATGCCATTTTTGGTGGATTGCCGGAGTAGACGAACGGACCCGACTGTAAATCGGGTGCTTCACAGCCACGCAGGTGCGAATCCTGCATCCACCACTCGACCAGCCGGTCCGGTTGGCGGCGACCATGCGCCGTATCGCGTGGGAGGACCATACAGCGCACCGTGGCGCGGTCGAACTCGAATCCACGGGAAACAGCAAGAAGGAGCACAGCATGTTCAACAGATTCCGATTCCCGGCCCGTATCCGTCTCATCGACGGCGGCGGGGACGAGGGCGGTTCCGGCGTTAGTGGCGACGGCGGCGAGCCGAAATCGTTCACCCAGGAACAGGTCGACCAGATCGTCGAGAAAAGGTTGGCGAAGGAGCGCGGCAAGTACAAGGACTACGACGAGCTCAAATCAAAAGCCATGAAACTCGACGAGATGGAGAACGCCGGAAAGAGCGAAATCGACAAGCTTAAGGAATCGAACGCCGCATTGCGCAAGCAGATCGACGACGCCGCGGCCGAGAAACAGCACGCCGAATGGGTGTCCGAAGTCGCCAAAGACAAGGACGTTCCGGCCGAACTGCTCCGCGGCGGCAGCAAAGAAGAACTCGAAGCGCATGCGGACCTCCTGCGAGCGGCATTGCATCCAGCATCCAAGCCGCCGAGGGTGAAGAACCAGACAGGCTCTCCTTCGCACCAGAACAACAAGGACGCCGAAGAGCTCTCGTACATCCATCAGCTCCTCGGCAGATAACGACTGAAAGGACAAGCCATCATGGCGATGAAAACAGACCAGATCAAGCTCCCCGTGAGCGTGGCCACCGAAATCGTGAACAAGGCCAAGGACACCAGCACCATCGCGTCCCTGAGCCCCAGCACGCCGCAGATCTTCTCCGACGCCGACTACCTCGTGTTCAACGGCAAGAGCGAAGCCGAGGTCGTGGCCGAAGGCGCGGTCAAGAACAGTTACGAGCAGACCGTGGATTCCGTCGTGGCGAAGCGCTTCAAGGTGCAGACTACCACCCGCGTCACGAGCGAACTCCAGTGGGCCGACGAGGACAACCAGCTGCAGATCATCCGCAGCATCCAGGCGGATCAGGCAGCCGCTTTGGGCCGTGCGCTCGACTACGTGATCTACCATGCGATTAACCCGAAGACCGGCACCGCGCTTTCCGGATTCAACCCGTTGAGCACGTCCGCCGTGCAGGTGATCGCCGGCGATGACGAAATCAGCAACGTGGACGCCCTGGCCGATGCGCTGAACGACTCCTACGACATCAACGGCGTGGCATTGTCCAAGACGTGGGCGTCCCGTCTGCGCAAGCTGCGCGTCCCCTCCACCGGCATGCGCTTCTATCCGGAGATTCCGCTGAACCTGCAGGCCGGCAGCCTGGACGGCATCACCGCCGCGACCTCTGGCACCGTCAACGGACGACTGGCCTCGACCCCGACGAAGGTGCTCGCGTTCATGGGAGACTTCAGCCTCATCAAATGGGGCATGGTCCGCGACCTGACCAGCGAGATTATCGCCTACGGCGACCCGGACCAGACCGGCGTGGACCTGAAGGCCCACAACCAGATCGCATACCGTACCGAAGCGATGTACGCGTTCGCCGTCATCGACCCGAACGCGTTCGCCGTGCTCAAGACCAAGTGAGGTGAACGATGAGTTTCCCCATCCAGACGCTTGTGATCAACCCCGCAGGCGAGGAAAAGCACACTGTCGGCCCGTTGGACGCGCAGGTGCGGCTTGTCAACACTGACGGCACCGCCTTCTCCGCCGGTTCCGGTGCCTACGAACTGCAGGAGGCCGGCAAGGACACCCTCGGCGGCATCAAGCAGTTCGCGCCCGAACAGACGATTGGCAACGTTGACGGCAACATCGTCAAGGCCGCCGCAGCCGCTCCGACCAAGGATGAATTCGACAAGCTCGTCACGGCTTTCAATACTTTGGCGAAACAGTTCGATGACACTATCACCGGCCTCGCGGCCTCCGGGGTGATCAAGCTGCCGGACAAGAAGTGACCATGACGGACGAACCGGACATGTTCGCCACCTCCGACGATCTCGAACGGAGGTGGCACAAGCTCACCGACGAGGAACGTCAGAAAGCCGACACGCATCTCGCGGACGTGACCGACTACATCAAGGAACGCTCGCCCATCTGGCGGCGGCTCCTCGAAGAACGGCCACGCCTGCTGACGAAGATCACCTGCGACATCGTCCGCAGAATCATGCAGGCCGACCCGTACGACATTCCCGGCGGCATCACGCAGATGAACCAGACCACCGGCAGCTTCAGCGAACAATACAGTTTCGGAGCGCCCACCGGCGATCTCTGGCTGCGCGACGACGAGAAACACATCCTTGGCATCAACGCTCAGCGCGCGTTCAGCGTCGACATGGCAACGGGGGAGACGTCCTAGTGGAAACCATCGAAGTGTGGCGCGGCCAGTCCACCACCGACACGGACGGCAACCCCATCCAGGGCAAACCCGCCCGCGTCGGCACGTTCCAGGCGATGGTCGCGCCAACCTCCACCACCGACCAGACCGAGGAGAACGCCAGCCCGCAGACCACCGAATACACGATCCACATCCGCGGAAACCAACCGACCGGCATCCAGGCCACCGACCTGATCAAAGTCAGAGGCGTCCTTCTGCCAGTCAAAGGCAAACCGCAAGTATGGAACAACACCCACGGACGCCACATCGGCGACATCATCACCGTCGGAGAACGAAAAGGATAACCCATGGCCAAACGATGCAGATTCGTGTTCAACCGAAAGGCATTCAGCCAGCAGGTGCTGAAGAACGAGACCCTGCGGGGCCGCATGCGCGACGCCGCCAACGAGGCCGTCACCGACAGCCGGTGCATGGTTCGCGACCATAACGGCGCGAACCGCAGCGGTGTGGCGATCATCTGCCCGGCACCGGTGGAGAAGGCGCACGGCACGTTGGAGGACACGCTCGGAAGGATGCGCGTATGAGCATCCCGGTCACTCCCCGGCGCACGGAACCCCTGCTCCTGTCCAAACTGAGGACACTGTTCCCGGACGTGACGTTCGACACCATCGAACGAAGCGACCTCGAACCTCCCTTCACCGAAGCCACATTGGCCGACTCCATGCAGGGCATGAGCACTCCCATCTCCCAGTACGTGCGACTGCGGCTGGGCGTGCGCTGCATGAGAGAGGATCATACGGGCGACTGGGACAAGGCAGCCCGCGTGTGGGCAGCAATCGCGAGGGAGATCATCGGGCTCGGAACCGTCGCGCCGCTCATCAGCGCGTCACTGGAATCCGGGCCGGTACGCATGACTGACGAGGACAAGAGGCTGGTGTGCGCGTACGGCGTGCTTCTACTCGAGGTATCCGTCGCCTGAACTGAAAACACAAGAAAAGACAAGCAAAGACGTGCCGCCACACGCAGAACGGAAGCGAGGTGCAGACAGGAATGTCTGACAGCAACGAAGAACCCATCGCCGTCGAGCAGACGGCATCCGAAACCAGCCTGCAGGACGGGCTCGGATCGACCGACTATGGGTACGTGTCCAACGGCAATACCGCCGGCAACGTGCGCCTGATCAAGAACTACGCGCTGTTCCTGTTCCCCAAGGGCGACAGCACGTTCACGGCCCCGGCCGGCGTGGACTGGACGCCGCCGTCCAACAAGAAGCCGATCGGATACAGCACCGAGGACGGCGCCGTCCTGCATCCGGAGCCGGGCGACAGCACCGACTACAAGGCGCACAACGGCGACATCGTCCTGTCCGACACGGATCCGGGCTACTGGACGCTCCAGCTCGCCGCGATGGAGGGACGCAAGGACGTGGTGTCCGCCTACTTCGACGTGGATGTGGAATCCGACGGCGGCATCAGCATCAAGGGCGCCGGCCTGAAGAAGGAATGGATCCTCGTATTGGTCGCGCTCGACCAGCGGGACCGCCCCTTCCTCCTGTACGGCACCAACGCGAAGGTGTCCGACCGTGACGACGTGAGCCTGAAATCCAGCGAGATCATGAACTTCAGCATGACGTTCAAGATGCTCAAGGGCACGAACGGCGAACAGTTCCACGCGTGGGGCCTCGTCACCGAAGACGCCAAGTAGCCCATTGATTCTTCCCGTGCGGCCGATGGCGGTCGGCCGCACGGGACCATTACCCATAACCGCCGATAACCATGAAACGGAGACGAAATGAGCGACAACACCTACCATGTCGTGGACGTGGACCTGACCGACGCGGAGGAGCTCAAGCCCGACGTGCACCTCGAGGTCGCCGGCGTGAAACTCGACCTGCCGAACCTCAACAACGCGGAACTGCCCATCGAACTCGTGCAGGCCATCCTCCTGGTCAAGAGCAGGCCGACGCTCTCCGACGAGGAGACCAGCGCGTGCATGGCCGCGTTCCTCGCGTACTTCCAGGCGATGAAGCCGAACTTCTGGAACGTGCTACGCAAGACGGAACGTCCGATCGCCTACCTCATCGCCACGGTGAAGGCGTGGGCCGACGAATCCGGACTGGACCCAAAAGCGTTTACCTCGCCCACCTCTGGAACAACCACCGCGCGGCGCTAGCCTACGACTGGATCCGAGCGTACGGGCAGATATACAGGCCAGTACGCTTCCCGGAATGGATTGAGGGAGCCCGCCCGCGAACCGACTGGGGACTCGCATGGGCATTGACCCGCGAGATCCTCAAGGACCACACGAGCCACTCGTGGATGGCGTTGCAGAACGCCGTCTACGTGCCCGACGGAGCCGAACAGGCCGCATGGCTGACCGCGCCGGAACGGAAGAAGCGCCCATGGTTCGACCACGGGCACGATCCCCTCCGCCAGCCGACACCGACGCACAGCCTCACCCGTCGGCAGCGCGAGGACAGGGCACGGCTCAAAGCCTACTTCCACATCAACGACGACCTCTGATCCCGACCGCCATCGGAATCCCGACACACAGTAAGGAGCACGATGGCAGCACAGGACATCGGCGTCGTATACGTCCACGTCGAACCATCCGGCAAAGGATTCGGCAAAAGCATCGAAGGCGACATCGGCGACGCCGTCAGCAAAGCCTCTAGGAAAGGCTCCAACACTCTCATCTCGAAAATCGGCGGCGCGTTCGGCAAGATCGGCAAGGTCGGTACCGGCGCGATCGCCACCATCGCAGGCGGCATCACCGCCCTGGCCGCCAAGGGCGGCTTCACGCGCGCCCTCAACATCGAGAACGCGCAGGCCAAGCTCAAAGGCCTCGGCCACGACAGCGCCAGCGTCACCGAGATCATGAACGACGCGCTCGCATCCGTCAAGGGCACCGCGTTCGGACTGGGCGACGCCGCGACCGTCGCGGCCAGCCTCTCGGCCTCCGGCGTCAAGGAGGGCGGGGAGCTCACCCAGGTGCTCAAGACGGTGGCGGACACGGCGCAGATCAGCGGCAGGAGCCTGACCGACATCGGCACGATCTTCGGGTCGGTCGCCGCGCGAGGAAAACTCCAGGGCGACGACATGCTCCAGCTCATGTCGAGCGGCATCCCGGTCCTCCAGATGCTCGGCAAGCACCTGAACAAGACCAGCGCCGAAGTGTCCGACATGGTCTCGGACGGCAAGATCGACTTCCGGACCTTCGCCGACGCCATGCAGGAAGGATTGGGCGGTGCCGCTCAGAGCGCCGGAACCACGTTCGCCGGCGCTCTGGCGAACGTGAAGGCCGCGTTGAGCCGACTCGGCGAGACCGCGGCCACGCCCGTCCTCAACGGACTGCGCGGACTGTTCAACCAGGCCATTCCGCTCATCGACGCGTTCACCGCGGCGGTGTCCCCGACTTTGGAGAAGGTCGGCGCGGGATTGCAGAAGGGATTGGAACAGGCCATCCCCACGGTCACCGCCTTCTTCGACAAGCTCGGCAAAAGCCAGACCGTCCAGCAGTTCGCCTCCTATCTCGCTTCCCTCAAGGACGATTTGAAGGAACTCGGCTCATCCCTGTCGGGAGCTACCGGAGCCGTCTGGAACGTCATCTCCGAACCGCTCTCCGAACTCTACAATCAGGCGAAAGGACAATTGCCCGCAATCGCTGACGGATTCAAAACACTCCTGCATGCCGTGTCAGGTCTTCTCGACTACGTGGCGGCGCATGCCGACAGCATCATCCCGCTGGCCAAGGGAATCGCCGCGTTCGTCCTCGCCAGCAAAGGCATCGGCGCGGTATCAGCCGGCTTCAAAGCATTGCCAGCCGCATTGGACGGCATCAGCAGAAGCGCCACTGGAATCACCACAGCGGCAAAAGGCATCTCAGGATTCGTCAACCTTGCCACCGACCTCGGCGGCATAGGCCCAGCATTGAAAGCCACCGCAGGCAACTTCGGCATCGTGCAGACAGCCGTCGGAACGTTCAGAACAGTCGCCACCGCGGCGCGAACCACATGGGGACTGTTCACAGGACTCCTCGCCGCGAACCCATTCGTCCTCGTCATCGCAGGCATCACCGCGGTCGTGGCCGCACTGACCTGGTTCTTCACCCAAACCGAAACGGGCAAACAGCTCTGGAACAGCTTCGCCACATGGTTCACGGGAATCTGGAACCAGATCAGCACCGCATGCCAACCCGCACTGCAAGCCATCGGAACATTCATCACCCAGACCATGAGCCAAATCCAGCAAATCTGGCAAACCGGATGGACACTCATCACCACCGTCCTCCAAAACGTCTGGAACGCAATCGGCCCCATCATCATGACCGCACTCACCGCGATCATCACCGGCATCCAAACATTCATCACCACCATCACACCACTCCTGCAAGCCGAAATACAGAACATCCAAACCATCTTCCAAACCGCCGCCACCATCATCAGCACGGTCTGGAACGGACTATGGAACACCATATCCACCGTCGTACAAGGCACATGGACCATCATCACCACAATCATCAGCACCGCACTCGCCGTCATCCAAGGCATCATCCAACTGGCACTCGCGGTCGTCAACGGGAACTGGAGCGCCGCGTGGTCGGCCATCCAGGGCATCGCGTCGGCAGTGTGGGGCGGCATCCAAGGCGTCGTCTCCGCCGGCATCGGCATGGTCAGCGGAGTGGTATCCGCCGCATGCTCGACAATCCGGAGCGTGTGGGCCGCGTTGTGGAATGGCGTCGGAAGCATTGTGTCGAGCGTCTGGGGCGGCATCGTCGGCACCGTAAGCAACATGGTTGGCCGTGTCGGGAGCGTCGTGAGCGGGATCGGCGGAACCGTCCGGAGCGCGGTGTCCGGCGCGGGAAGCTGGCTCGTCAGCGCGGGACGCAACATCATCCAGGGATTGATCAACGGCATCACAGGAATGGTCGGCTCGTTGTATTCCAGCATCACCAACGCGTTGTCGGGCTTGGTGGACAAGGCCAAGAACGCTTTGGGCATCCATTCCCCGTCGCGTGTGTTCCGCGACGAGGTCGGCGTGATGGTCGGACGTGGCATGGCATTGGGCATCGACGATTCCGCGCATGTGGTCAGCCGTTCCATGGATTCGCTCGTCTCCACGATGAGCCTCTCCGACGCGGACTGGTCGAAGACCGGCAGGCTGAACGTCACGGCCGGCACCGGCGCCAATGCCGGCGACGGCGATCTGCGGGAACTCATCGCGGCCGTCGAATCGCTGCACGACGACCTCGGATCGATCATCGCCAGGTACACGCCGACGATAGGGGACCGCGACTTCGCAAGGAAGGTGAGAAGTGCAATCGCTTGAATACGCGTGCGCCGCCACAGGTGAGCGAATCGGCTTCGAAGGGCCTCTGTACGGCGAAACGCTCGCCGGACTGCGCGGCCGCGTCTGGGACTACAGCATCGGCGCACGCGGCCTGACCGGCATCACCCGCGGCGCGCGCGAGGAGACCGTCGCCGTGAAGATCCACGACTCGATCGCCACGCTCGACCTGCTGCGCCGTCTCGCCGACGCCGACATGGCCGCCGGCACGCCAGGCACCCTCGTGGCCGACGGCGAATGGGAGACCAGGGCGTGGATCGCGAAGAGCGAACCGCAGTCCATCACGCCCACGATGGTCGAGACGCAGCTGACCATCGTGCTTGCAGACGGCGTGTGGCGGCGCGGGACCACCGAACACCACGACCCGCGAGCCGACAAGGCCGGCGGCGACCTCGACTACCCGTACGACTACCCGCACGACTACGCCGGCATGAGCATCCTCGACACCGTGACCAACGCGACCGGCATGCCGCAGCCGGTGAAGCTCACGATCTTCGGCCCGTGCGTCAACCCGTACATCATCATCGGCACGAACCGGTACGAGGTCGACGCGACCATACCGGCTGGCAGCAGACTTGAAATCGACGCGGCCTCCGATAGCAGAACCGTCACGATGATCTCGGACACCGGCCTGCGCACCAACCTCTTCGGCAAAGCCGTGCGAGGCACCGGACGCGGATCCGGAACCTACATCTTTGAACCGCTGCCGCCCGGCACGAGCACGATCAGCTGGGCTGGCGGATTCAAATTCGACCTGACGGCAATCGAGGAGAGGAGCGAACCGCCATGGACCTGATCGTCACCGACACGAACGGCACGCCGTCCGGCTCGTACGCCTCGTGGACGCTTGACCTGGCATACGGGTCGGGGGAGAACGACTTCGACCTCCGATGCCCGGCACGTCTGAAACCAGGATGCCGGTGGTGGGTCGACGGGACAGGCTGGGGCGGCATCGTCGACGACGTGAAGACCAGCGTCACCGGAGGCGAGGGCGAGCTCACCTACCACGGGCGCGACTGGCACGGCCTGCTCGCCTCGAAGATCCTCGAACCCGACAAGGGCAAGGACTACCTGACCATGAGCGGCACGATCGGCACGCTCCTGCGCACCGTCATCTCCCGTATCGGACTGCAGGACATCATCACCGTCACGGAAGGCACGTCCAAAACCGCACGCTGGCAGTTCGACCGGTACTGCGACGCGTGGAGCGGCCTGTCCAAGATGCTGCGCGCATCAGGACTGCGGCTGCGCATCACCGCAGCGCAGAACGGCGTGACAGTCGACGCGCCGCCGATCACGGCCGCCGGCGACCTCATCGACTCCGACCTCATCGACTTCGATGCGACCCTCGCCTCGCATCCGATCAACCACCTGATCTGCCTCGGCAAGGACGACCTCAAGGACAGGATCGTCGTCCACTGGTACGCCGACCAGAAAGGCACGCTCAGCCACACGCAGACCATCAAAGGCGCGGACGAGCGCGCAAGCGTCTACGAGCTCAGCAACGCCGACGCCGCCGAACTCGAGACCAAAGGCAAGACAAAGCTCCAGGAGCTGCGAGATACAGGCAGCATCGACGTGGATGTGGAATCCGACGGCATCGACCTCGACGTGGGCGACACCGTGACCGGCCGCGACAACACCACCGGCATCAAGGTCACCGCCGAAATCACCAAAAAAATCATCAAAATCGAAGACGGCATCCCGACCGTAACCTACGAGGCGACCACCGCATCCACGGAATCGACCGGCGAGACCGGCGGCGGTGGATCAAGCTCCGGAGACGGCCACGCCTACTACGCCGGCAGCGGCCTCACCCTCTCCAACTGGACGTTCAGCGCCGATGTGACCGCCGCCGACCTCGAAACGGTCCGCAAAACCGCCACCGAAGCCAACAAGGCCGCATCCGACGCCTCGGCCGAAATCGGAGGCGCCAGAGACCTCGCCAAACAGGCCGGCGTAAAAGCCGACACGGCCACCACCACGGCGCAGAACGCGTTGGCCGCGGCGCGGGCGCGAATCTTGGACATCACTGCATCGGCTCCCGTCACAGTGACCCGCACCGACGAGACGGCTGCCATCACCGTCGCACAGGCCACATCATCGGCGGACGGGCTCCTCGCCGCCGCAGACAAGAAGAAGCTCGACGGCATCCAGTCCGGCGCGAACAAGTACGCGCTGCCAGTGGCATCCACCGCCACCCTCGGCGGCGTCAAACCCGATGGCACGACCATCACCATCGGCCCGGACGGCACCATCACCGCGCAATCCAGCGCGACAGCGGCATCCTTCCTCGCCGCACACCCAATCGGCTCGCTCTACTGGTGCGTCGCCGGAGACCCCAACGACCATGGCGGCACATGGAAGGAAATCCACACCATCATCGGCGGACACGTCTGGCAAAGACTCGCCTGAAAGGAACATCATGGCAAAAACCACGAACATCACCAAATACACATGCGACCGCTGCCACGACAGCGCATACCTCACCGACGGAGATCCGCGCACGTCGAGCGACTGGCACCAGATCAAACACACCACCGCGGACGGAGTGACGCAGGAGGCACTGGCATGCACTTTATGCCAGCAGGAATTCAAGAAACTCGCCGCCACGCAGGACGCGGCCTACACGGCATGGCTTACCGAGGGAAAGGACTGACATGACCACCACGCTCATCACAGGCAAGGGCGGCACACCGCACATCACCAGCGGCGACATGGGCGCCATGCAAGCCGGGGTTATAGGCAACGGCAGCTACCTGCTGCAGGGGGCTGACGGGAAATTCCCCGCGGTCACCATGCAGGACGCCAACCATGCGCTGATCCCCGTCCTCAACCTCGTGGTCGAAGGACGATACGCGCGAGTCACCGAGGCCGAGACCGCGACCATCGAAAGCGGCGTGAGCGGCCGGAACCGCAACGACCTCGTCTGTCTCAAATACACGCGGAACGGTCAGAACATCGAGACCGCTGCCATCGCCGTGCTCAAAGGCACGCCAAAGACCGGAACGGCCGCCGATCCGACCGTCCCGTCGGGCAGCATCCACTCGGCCTCCGGCACGGTGTGGATCCCGATCGCCCGCATCCCGATCAGCGGGATCACGCCCGGCACGCCGGTCATGCTCATCAAACAGCTGCCTCCCATGTCGAAGCTGTGGGATTCCGTAACCCTTACTTTTGGCAACAGCAACGTTAGTGGCGGACCGTACCCAATC
>OBZW01000683.1_pt1 | contig 16502 bp, 10 predicted proteins | sample 1477021 | NCBI WGS metagenome assembly OBZW01 (sample SAMEA2580262, study PRJEB22360) | human gut metagenome | biome: human gut; feature: human-associated habitat; material: faeces | place: Denmark | collected 2008/2010
AGCCCACCGACTCCTTGATTTCGCGGCCCTGCTTGATGACCAGATAGGCCACGGCGATCATGTTGCGCAGTTCGCACAGTTCGCGGTTGGGCTTGGTCTTGTTGTAAAGCTCTTCGGTCTCCTGCCACAGGATTTCCAGCCGCCGCATGGCGCGCTTGAGCGAGAGGTTCGAGCGGACGATGCCCACGTAGTTGGACATCAGCGTCTGCATTTCGCGCTTCGACTGGATGATCATCAGCATCTCCTCGGTGTGCTGCGTGCCTTCGAAGTCCCAGTCGGGAATGCCCTCCTGAATTTCGACCCGGTCGAGCAGCGACGATGCGTGGCGCGCCGCCTGATCGGCGTATACCACCGCCTCGATCAGCGAATTGGAGGCCAGCCGGTTTGCGCCGTGCAGTCCCGTGCAGGAGGTTTCGCCCAGCGCGTAGAGCCGTTTGATGGAGGTTTCGCCGTTGGTGTCCACCTTGACGCCGCCGCAGCAGTAGTGCGCCGCGGGAGTGACGGGAATCCAGTCCTTGGTGATGTCGATGCCGATCGAAAGGCACTTTTCGTAGATGTTGGGGAAGTGGCTGCGCACGGCGTCGGGATCTTTGTGCGTGACGTCGAGGTAGACGAAGTCCGATCCCCGCTTGGTCATTTCGCGGTAGATGGCGCGGGCCACCACGTCGCGCGGCGCCAGCGATTTCATCGGGTGGTATTTGTCCATGAACTCCTCGCCGCCGGGCAGGCGCAGGATGGCCCCGAAGCCGCGCATGGCCTCGGTGATGAGGAAGTTGGGCTTCTCGCCGGGGTTGTAGAGCGTGGTGGGGTGGAACTGGATGAACTCCATGTTTTCGGTGATCGCCTTGGCGCGGTGGCACATGGCGATGCCGTCGCCCGTGGCGACGACCGGATTGGAGGTCGTGGAGTAGATGTTGCCGCAGCCGCCCGTGGCGACGACGGTGAATTTGGCCAGCATGGTCTCGATTTCGTTCGTTTCGAGATTCAGGACGTAGGCCCCGAAGCAGGTCAGGCCGCGGGTGTGGCGCGTGACGAACTCGCCCAGATGGTGCTGCGTCAGCAGGTCGATGGCGAAGCGGTGTTCGAGTACGGTGATGCCGGGATGCCTGCGGACCGACTCGATGAGCGCCCGTTCGATCTCGGCGCCCGTCAGGTCCTCGTGGTGGAGGATGCGGTGCTCGGTGTGGCCGCCTTCGCGGTTCAGCTCGAAACGCCCGTCGGGAGTCTTGTCGAAGCGCGTACCCCATTCGATCAGGTCCCGAATCAGCTCCGGCGCCCGGCGCACGACCAGTCCGACGGCCTCTTCGTCGCATTTGCCCGCGCCGCAGACCAGCGTGTCGCGGATGTGTTTCTCGAAAGTGTCGGGGGCGTAGGTTACCGAACAGATGCCGCCTTGCGCATAGTTGGTGTTGCACTCGTTCATTTCGCCCTTCGTCACGATGGTGACGTGTCCGTGGGCGGCGGCTTTGAGCGCGAACGAAAGGCCCGCCGCGCCGGAACCGATAACCAGAAAGTCGGTTTTCATAGTTTTGCAAGCGTTAAGCGTCGCAAAGTTATAAAAAATGCCCGATAATCCCATTTCCGGCCGGAAAAAGCGTACGGAAAAATGGGGCAACGGCTCCGGAACGGATCCCCGGAGCGGTAATTTTTTCGGCCCGGCAGGCGATATTTCGAATTTTTCTCTAATTTTGCCTTAAGCTACCCAGAATAAATTATGAAAAAACTACTTTTGACTATGGCCGCCGGAATAGCGCTTTGTTCCTGCGGTTCGCACGATCCGCAGATCGCGATTGTGCCCTATCCCAATCATCTCGAAGCCGGTCGGGGAACCTATCGGGTGACCGATCGGCCCGTTACGTGCGACAGTCGCACCGACGAGCGGACGCAGCGCGCCGTGGTCGGATTCGCCGCACGGCTGGCGACGGTTACCGGCGGGACGAATCCCGTGACGGTCGCCGACGAGATGCCCGCGTCGGGCATCCGTTTCGTCACGGACGAATCGCTCCCGGCCGAAGGCTATGAACTGAACGTGGACGGGGAGGGAATCGAAGTGCGGGCGTCGCAGTTTCCCGGCTTTCTCTATGCCCTGCAAAGTCTCGGACAACTGCTGCCCGCGGCGGTTTACGGCACGGAGACTGCGCCCGATGCGGCGTGGGAGGTGCCCTGCGTGAGGATCGCCGACGCGCCGCGGTTCGCATACCGGGGCATGCACCTCGACGTGGCGCGCCACTTCTTCTCGGTGGACGAAGTGAAGCGGTATATCGACGTGATGGCCATACACAAGCTCAATACGCTGCACTGGCACCTGACCGACGATCAGGGCTGGCGCATCGAGATCAAGCGCTATCCGGAGCTGACCGCTGTGGGCAGCATCCGCAAGGCCACTGTGGTCCGCAAGGAGTGGGGAACCTATGACGATACGCCCTACGGCGGTTTCTATACGCAGGACGAGATCCGCGATGTGGTGGAATATGCCGCCGACCGGGGTGTTACGGTGATTCCCGAAATCGACCTGCCGGGGCATATGCTGGCGGCGCTGACCGCCTATCCCGAACTGGGCTGCACGGGCGGTCCGTACGAGGTGTGGGGCCGCTGGGGCGTGGCCGACGACGTGCTTTGCCCCGGACGGGAGAAGACTTTCGAATTCCTCGAAGGCGTATTGACCGAGGTGATGGAGCTGTTCCCCTCGGAGTATATCCATATCGGCGGCGACGAGTGTCCGAAGGTGCGCTGGGAGAAGTGTCCGCGCTGTCAGGCGAAGATTCGCCAGCTCGGCCTGAAGGACGACGGAGAGCATACCGCCGAGCATTACCTGCAGAGCTACGTGACCGACCGCATCGGCAAATTCCTTGCGCAGCACGGCCGCCGCATCATCGGCTGGGACGAGATTCTGGAAGGCAGGGCGCCCTCCGACGCCGTTGTCATGTCGTGGCGCGGCAGCGAGGGCGGAATCGCCGCGGCCAAGCTGGGGCACGACGTCATCATGACGCCGAATTCGCACTTCTATTTCGACTACTACCAGTCGCTCGACACCGACGCCGAGCCGTTCGGAATCGGCGGTTACATACCGATGGAGCAGGTCTATTCGTACGATCCGGCGTTCCCGGAGCTGACGCCCGAACAGCAGAAACATATTCTCGGCGTGCAGGCCAACCTCTGGACCGAATACGTCTTGAGCGACGAACACCTCGAATACATGCTTCTGCCGCGTCTGGCCGCCCTGAGCGAGGTGCAGTGGTGCCAGCCCGAAACGAAGGACTGGAACCGCTTCATCGGCAGTTTCAGGATGGACGAAATCTATTCTCAGATGGGATATGAGTTCGCCAAGCATATCTTCGGGGTGACGGCGTCGTATGCGGTCGATCCGGAGAAGGGGGGCGTCGTGATGACCCTCACCACGCAGGGCGGCGCGCCGATCCGTTACACGCTCGACGGCTCCGATCCCACGGCTTCGAGTCCGCTTTACAAGGCGCCGGTGACCATCGGCGAAAGCTGCACGTTCAAGGCCGCGGCCCTGCGCGAAGGCATGCAGACGCCGGTCTATACGCGGAAATTCGATTTCAACAAGGCGACCGGACGGCGCATCGCGCTGAACGCCGCGCCGACGCTCAAATATACCTACGGCGGCGCCTCGCTGCTGGTGGACGGTTACCGCGGAGGTCCCGTCTATTCGAACGGCGCGTGGATCGGGTTCCTGAACGAGCCGCTGGACGTTACGATCGACATGCAGGGGGCGAAGCCCTATTCGGCGGTGACCGTCGAATCGCTGGTCGAGAAGGGCGAGTGGGTTTTCCCGCCTTCGTCGGTGGGGGTCTACCTCTCGGACGACGGCAGGGAGTTCACCGAGGCGGCGCTGATGTCCGTCGGCCGTCGTTCAAGGTGCTCTTCCCCGAAACCTCGGCCCGCTACCTGCGCGTGGTGGCCCGTACGGTCGATCCGATTCCGGCATGGCACGGCGCGGCCGGACAAAAGGCTCATATGTTCGTGGATGAAATCATCGTAGAATAAAACCGGGAGTGGACGTGGAGAAAACCGCCGTGCGAATACAGGGTGCCGAATCCGTTGCGATGACGACGGCCGAATTCGGCCGCCTGTTCGCTACGTGGCGCGCGCGGTTCGAAGCGATCGCGTGCCGCTACGTGCGGAGCGCGGCGGTGGCCGAGGATCTCGTCTCGGACAGCTTCATGTCCTTCTGGGAGAACCGCGGCCGGATTCCCGCCGATGCCAACCTGCAGGCCTATATCCTGATTATCGTCCGCAACAAGTGCCTCGACTGGCTGCGCGCCCAAAGCCTGCATGCCAAGATCGAGCAGGAGGTGTACGAGCTTCGGCGGCGGGTGCTGGCGGCCGACATACGGTCGCTGCAGGCGTTCAATCCTGAAGAGATTTTCTCGGCGGAGGTGGCCGCGATCGTGCGGCAGTCGCTCGACCGCCTGTCCGAACTGACGCGCGAAGTGTTCGTCGCCCGCCGCTTCGAGGAGCTGAGCTACAAGGAGATCGCCGAAAAGTACGGCATCACGGTGCGGCGCGTCGAATTCGAACTGGAAAAGGCCGTGAAGCAGCTGCGCGTGGCGTTGAAGGATTATTTGCCCGTGTTGCTTATGTTGCTGTCGGATAATATTTTGCAATCCTGAATTCGAGAGCGTGAATTATTAAAAATATTTTTTTAGCAAATCCAAGTGCGTCTGATTGGGAATCGGGCGCACTTATTCGTTTTTATAGAAACAGACGAAGAGAGAGATGAATCCGGAACTTATCTATAAATATTTGGAAAATACGGCGACCGATGCCGAGACGGAGCAGGTGCTCGACTGGCTCGACGCCGATCCCGCGCATGTGCGCGAATTGGACGAGCTGGACAAAGTGATGGCCGCTTCGGTCATTTACGGTCCCGACGTGCTGTCGCCTGCGCTTGCGAGGAAGGCGGCGCGGCGCATTTCACTGGGTCGCATTCCGCTGCGCCGCATCGTGCGTTATGCCGCGGAGCTGGCCGCGGTGGCGGTCGTCGGCGTCGGTCTCGCGCGGATGCTTGCCGACGACCGGATCGGAGAGTGGGCGCGGCGGACGACGGCGCTCGAAGTGCCTGCGGGACAGTACCTGAGCATGGAGTTGCAGGACGGCACCAAGGTCTGGCTCAATGCGGGAACCCGGCTGGAGTATCCGCTGGTGTTCGCCGGGGGCGAGCGGCGCGTGAAGGTTGCGGGCGAGGCGATGTTCGATGTCGAGCACGATCCCGCGCATCCGTTCGTGGTCGAGACGTTCGCCTGCGACGTCGAGGTGCTGGGAACCAAATTCGACGTGATGGCCGAGGAGCGCGAGGGATTGTTCTCGGCGGCCCTGCTGCGCGGAAGCGTGAAGGTGACCAACCGCCTGACGCCCGGCGAACAGTTCGTCCTCAAGCCCAACGAGGAGGTGCGGCTGGCGGGGCGGCGGCTGAACCTGAATGCGATCGGCAGCATGGACGACTACCTCTGGACCGAAGGGATGATCAGCATCAAGGGCCTTTCGTTCGGGGAGCTGATGCACAAATTCGAAAAGAGCTTCGGCGTGAAGATACGGATCGACCGCGCCCGGATGCCGGAGGGCGATTACAACCACGGCAAGATCCGCATTTCGGACGGCGTCGATTCGGCGCTGCGCCTGTTGCAGATGGCCTCGGATTTCACCTATACGCGCAGCGAAGACAACGGAACGATCGTCATACGATAACCAATTTATAAACCTGAAAAAAACGAAAAGACTGCCTATGAGAAGAGCCGAACAATGACCCTCGCCGGTCGTCCGGGGCAAATAAAAAAAGCTTGCAGATGGTCGCAACATCCGCAAGCCGCGGTCGGCCGTTAATCAGCTACCCAGCCTACTAACAACTAACTAATTGCAAAAGTATGAACAAAAAACGTATTCAGCAAATTAAATGCCTGTTTACACTCTTTTTTGTCGTGTGCGCATCGTTCTATGCCACACGGTCATACGCTCAGAATAATGCGGTGACGATCCGTCTGTCGGGCGTCAGCATGGAGCGTGTGATGAATGAAATCGAGAACCAAACCAATTATTTGTTCCTGTCGAACAAGGACGTGGACATCAACAGCGTCGTGAGCGTCGATGTGGAGGCGCGCCCGCTTTCGGAAGCGCTCGCGCAGATGGTGCGCGGAACAGACGTGGTCTACCGTTTCGACGGCAAATACATTCTGCTTTCGAAGGCCGACCGCAGGCCCGTGACCGTGAAGGGCGTGGTGACCGACGCCGACGGCGCGCCGGTGATCGGAGCTTCGGTGATCGTCAAAGGTACGACCGTGGGCGCCTCGACCAATACCGACGGCTCCTTCTCGCTGCAAGTTCCCCCCCCCGCGGAAAATGCTGTCCTGATCGTTACCTACTTGGGTTACGAGCCGGTCGATGTGACCGTCGGCAGCCGCACCGATTTCCGGATTACGCTCCGCGATTCGGCCGTGGCGGTGGAGAACGTCGTGGTGACGGCCCTCGGCATCAAACGTCAGGAGAAGGCCCTGAGCTACAACGTGCAGCAGGTCAAGTCCGAGGAGCTGACGACCGTCAAGGACGCCAACTTCATGAATTCGCTGGTCGGCAAGGTGGCCGGCGTGCAGATCAACAGCGGTGCGAGCGGCCCCGGCGCCAGTGCGCGCGTGGTGATGCGCGGCGAGAAGTCGATCGAGAAGGGCAACAACGTCCTCTATGTGATCGACGGTATTCCGATGTATAACCACAGCTTCGGCGGCGACGGCGGCACCTATGCCAAACAGGCCGGTTCGGAGAGCGCCGCGGATATCAACCCCGAAGACATCGAGTCGATCAACATGCTGACCGGCCCTTCGGCTGCGGCCCTTTACGGCAGCGACGCCGCCAACGGCGTGGTGGTCATCAACACCAAACGCGGCGTCAAGGACCGTACGGTGGTGACCGTCAGCAACAGTACGACCTTTTCGAAGGTCTACCGGCTGCCCGACATGCAGAACAGCTACGGAACCAGTTCGGGGCTGATGAACTGGGGTGAGAAGTCTGCCAGCACGTTCGACGCCAAGAAGTTCTTCAACACGGGAACCAACATCATCAACTCGGTGTCGGTATCGACGGGCAACGAGAAGAACCAGACCTATATCTCGGCTTCGACGACCAATACGGCGGGCATCATTCCCGAAAATACGTACGACCGCTACAACTTCACGGCCCGCAATACCACCTCGTTCGCCAAGGACAAGCTCGTACTGGACTTGGGCGCCAGCTTTATCATCCAGCACGACGAAAACATGGTGACGCAGGGCAAGTATTACAACCCGCTGCCCGCGCTCTACCTCTTCCCGCGCAGCGACGACTTCGACGAAATTCGCCTTTTCGAGCGCTGGGACCCCGTGCGCGGCTATATGGTGCAGTACTGGCCTTACGGCGAGGGCGCGCATTCGCTGCAGAACCCCTATTGGATTCAGAACCGCATGAACCGCGAGACGAGCAAGCGCCGCTACATGCTCAACGCATCGCTGCGGTGGAACATCACCGACTGGATGAACGTTTCGGGCCGCGTGCGGGTCGATAATTCGGAATACCGCATCAAGCAGAAGCTCTACGCCTCGACGCTGACCACCTTCTGCGGAACGAACGGCGGTTACGAAGACCAGACGCAGCACGACCGCAGTTTCTACGGCGACGTGATGCTCAACATCGACAAGACCTTCGGCGACGACTGGACGCTCAACGCCAACATAGGCGCTTCGATCAACGACCAGCGCTACGAGCAGGCCGGCGTGGCGGGCGACCTGCTGCTGACCAACCATTTCGCCATGAACAACCTCAACTATCAGGAGAAGTTCAAACCCCTGCAGGAGGGGTGGCACGACCAGACGCAGGCGATCTTCGCTTCGGTCGAGGTGGGGTGGCGCTCGATGCTCTACCTGACGGTGACGGGCCGCAACGACTGGGCTTCGCAGCTGGCCTATTCCAAAAACTCGTCCTTCTTCTATCCTTCGGTGGGTCTGTCGGCCGTGGTTTCCAACATGGTGAACATGCCCGAATGGTTCACCTTCCTCAAGGTGCGCGGTTCGTATTCGAAGGTGGCGTCGGCTTTCGCCCGCTACCTCTCCAATCCGGCCTACTCGTTCAACAACCAGACCCACAACTGGAGCAAGCCTTCGACCTATCCGGCCTACAACCTCAAGCCTGAGGACACCAAGTCGTGGGAGATCGGCCTGAACGCCCGTTTCCTCAACCACATCAACCTCGACGTGACCTACTACCGTTCGAACACCTACCACCAGACGATCTATGCGCCGCTGCCCTCTTCGTCGGGTTACAACCAAGTGGTCGTGCAGGCCGGCGACGTGCAGAACCAAGGCGTCGAGCTGGCGCTGGGCTACAACAACAAGTGGAACGACTTCACATGGAGCAGTTCGTACACCTTTACGCTCAACCGCAACGAGATCAAGCGGCTGGCGGCCGGCGAAGTGAACCCCGTGACGGGCGAGACCATCACCGACAACGAGATTCAGAAGGACTGGCTGGGCGCGAGCAACGTGGCGCCGCAGGTCATCCTGCGTCCGGGCGGTTCGATGAGCGATATTTACGTCAATCACGAGCTTAAGCGCGACCTGAACGGCAACATCGAGATCGATCCTTCGACGGGCAACCTCTCGATCGCCGAAACCGACTTCCGCAAGGTGGGCCAGCTCTCGCCCCGCTACACGATGGGCTGGAGCAACAGCTTCGGCTACAAGGGCATCGAACTCGGTGCGGTCCTCACGGCCCGAATCGGCGGCCTGACCTACTCGGCCACGCAGGGCGTGCTGGACTACTACGGCGCGTCGCAGGCCACGGCCGACGCGCGCGACCGCGGCGGCATTCCGATCAACTACGGCACTGTCGATCCCCAGAAGTACTATTCGGCGATTTCGACGGCCGAGGGCGGTTACGGAGCCTATTACCTCTACAGCGCCACCAACGTACGCCTGCAGGAGCTGAGCCTGCAGTATACGCTGCCGGCGCGGTGGTTCCGCAACAAAGCCAGACTGACGGTCGGATTCGTCGCCAAGAACCTCTGGATGATCTACTGCAAGGCGCCCTTCGACCCCGAAATCTCGGCGGCGACGGACAATGCCTACTATCAGGGCGTGGACTACTTCATGCAGCCGAGCACGCGCAATTTCGGCTTTAACGTGAAACTGCAATTCTAACCGAACCAAAGCTATGAAAAATATCATTAAACTTACCTGCCTCTTATTGACGGTATGCGGTTTTGCGGGTTGTACGGGCAATTTCGACGAGTACAACACCGATCCCTATGCCCTTTACAAGGGAGACCCCGCCGTGCTGATTCCCACCATGCTCGACGCCATGATGTACGTGCAGCAGAACGACTCGCAGATGGTCGATCAGATGGTCGGCTCGCTGGGCGGATATTTCACGCTGTCGAACCGCTGGGGCGGTCAGAACTTCGATACGTTCAATGCGTCCGACGCATGGAACGCCACGCCGTACAATACGATGTTCGAGGATATTTACGCCAACTTCTTCGACATCGAGAAATCGACCAGCAAGTCGGGCCACTACTACGCGATGGCCCGTCTGGTGCGCGCCGCCGTGATGATGCGCGTCGCCGACTGCTACGGCCCGATCCCCTACAGCAAGGTAGCCGACGGCTCGTTCTATGTCGAGTACGACTCGGCGGAGGATGTCTACAAGCATATCATCGAGGACCTCGCGGGTGCGGCGACCACGCTCTACGCCTATGCGCAGGAGTATCCGGCGTCGAAACCGCTGGCTAACAACGATCCGATTTTCGCAGGCGACTATACGGCTTGGGCGCGTCTGGCCAACTCGCTCTGCCTGCGTGCGGCGATCCGCTCAAACGACCGCGAGGCCGCCGAGAGCGCCTGCGGCCATGCCGCCGGCCTGATCGAGACCAACGCCCAGAACGCCATGATGAGTCCCGGCGTGCAGGGAAATCCCTATCAGCTGGCTTCGGCGTCGTGGGGCGACCTGCGAATCAATGCTTCGATCGTCGATTACATGACCGGGTACGACGATCCCCGCTGCGAAGCCTATTTCCAGAAATCGACCTTCGACAACACCCGCTATATCGGCATGCGCGCCGGTACGGCCGGATTCGAAAAATCGGCCGTAAGCGGTTATTCGCTGCCCAACGTGCAGTCCGGCTCGTCGCTGCCGATTTTCGTGGCCGCCGAGACCAATTTCCTGCGCGCCGAGATGGCGCTCAGAGAGTGGACCGTAGGCGGTACGGCGCAGTCCTACTACGAAGCCGGCGTGCGTCTGTCGATGGAGCAGAACGGCGTGGCGGGCGAGGACATCGACGCCTATCTGGCCGATGAAACGCTCGTTCCCGCCGGACATCTGAACGATCCGCGCGGCGCGAAGTACAACTACGACCGTCAGACGGACGTCAAGATCAAGTGGAACGACGCGGACGGTACGGAGAAGAATCTGGAGCGCATCATCACCCAGAAATGGATCGCAAACTTCCCGATGGGACTCGAAGCGTGGGCCGAATTCCGCCGTACGGGCTATCCCGAACTGGCGCCGGCCATCGACAACCTCAGCGGCGGCGTTATCTCCGACAACTTCCGCGGTCTGCGCCGGCTGCGCTATCCCTATACCGAGCGTAACCTCAACAAGAGCAATTACGACAAGGCGGTGGCATTGCTGGGCGGTACGGACAACGAGTCGGTCGATCTTTTCTGGACGAAGAAAAAATAGTGTCGAAACCTAAACGAAAGCATACATTATGAACATAAAGAAAAATATATGGGCATTGGCGGCGGCGCTGCTTTTCGCGACTGCGTTTACCAACTGCAGCGACTGGACGGAGGTCGAAGCCGAAAAGAAGGTCGATTACGGCAATACCGAGACCTCGCGCCCCGAATCCTACTACCAAGCTCTGCGCGAGTGGAAAAAGACGGATCACTCGATTTCGTTCGGGTGGTTCAGCGGCTGGGGCGATCCTGCCGTTCTGACGGCCAGTATGCTGATGGGACTTCCCGACAGTATGGATATGGTCTCGTTGTGGGACAATTCGAGCAACCTTTCGCAGGGCAAGATCGAAGATCTCCGCATGGTGCAGCAGAAGAAAGGGACCAAAGTGCTGATGTGTACCTTTATCCAGTATGTCGGCAAGGGGTTCACTCCTGCCGAATATGATGTCGATGAAGCGACCCGCGAAGCGTTCTGGGGCTGGGTGGACGACGATGAAGCGGCCATCAAGACCTCGATGGAGAAATATGCGCAGGCTATCGCGGATACCATTTACAAGTACAACTACGACGGTCTGGATATCGATTTCGAACCGAATGTCGATGGAGTTGTGGGCAAACTCGATGAAAACGATACTTATGTGAGATGGTTCCTCGATATTTTGTGCAAGCACCTCGGCCCTCAGTCCAATTCGGGTAAAATGCTCGTTATCGACGGCGAACTCTGGAAGGTTCCTGTGAGCGCGGCGACTTATTTCGACTATTTCATCGGACAGGCCTATTCGGTTTCCGGCGGCACTCCGTCGCCCAATGCCGGACAGAGCGAGTCGAATATGGACTCGCGCCTGACGCAGATAATCAATAGATTTGGGGGCGTGATGTCCGAGGAGGAGATCACCAAGCGCTTCATCGTTACGGAAAACATGGAGAGCGCCATTGACGCATTGAACGGCGGTTATTTCTGGACGCTTCGCAACGGAACCAGACTCGACAAGGCCGAGTGCCCGTCGTTGCTGGGAATGGCCAGATGGCAGCCCGTCAACGGCTTCCGCAAAGGCGGTTTCGGCGGTTACCGGTTCAGCAACGAGGCGGTGAACAAACCCTCCTACAAATGGATGCGAACCGGAATTCAGGCGCAGAACCCCGCAGTCAATTAGTCCGAACAACCAAAAGCAAGAAAAAGATGAAAAACAGCATTAAAACAGCAGTTCTCGGTCTCGCGGCGCTCGTTTCGGGATTCTCGGCCTGCAACGATGCCGATTACGATACGCTCGGAGTGCACGCCTTCGTCAGCGAGAGCGCGTCGAATAAAAGCACGAAAGTGACCATTACGGAACTGGGCGCCGACGCCGAAATCACGGCCTGCCTGAGCGAGGCCGCAACGAAAGACGTAAAGCTGAAATTCGTGGTCGATTCCGAGGTGCTGGACCGTTACAACCAGAAGCAGGCTTCGAGTTTTCTCGTACTGCCCGAAGAGATCTACGAGATGGACTCCGAAGTGACGATCAAGGCCGGAGAATTCAGCGCTCCTGCAACCAAGATCCATATCAAGCCGCTGCCCAAGGAGTATGTCGGCGAGAGCTATGCCCTGCCGCTGCGTCTTGTCAGCGCCGACGGGTCGGTTCCGGTGACCTCGGTGACCTCGACCTATGTGATTACGACCGAAGCGATCGTCGTCTCGTCGCTCCCGATGTTCGTCGGCGGCGCGGGACTTGCCGCCGACGGTTTCCCCTTGACGCTTCCGCAGTTTACGGTCGAGGTGCGTTTCCAAGTGAGCAATACGGCCAACCGCAACCGTGCCGTATTTACCAACGGCGGTTCGGTGCTGCTGCGCTTCGAGGACCCGCAGAACGACACTTCGGACCATAAGGCCCATTCGCTGGTGCAGTTCCAAGGCGACGGCTGGTATCTCAATCCGTCGTTGTCGTTCACGCCCAACAAATGGCAGCATCTGGCGCTGACCTATGACGGAACCAAGGTGACCCTTTATGTCAACGGCACTTTTGCCGGAAGCAAGGAGGGCGTGTGCGATCCCAACTTCGGATCGGCCAACTGGTTCGGCGGCGATGCCGGCGGCGGACACGGAACCGGCGATTCGTGGTGGAGCGGATGCAAGATACTGATGTCCGAGGCGCGTATCTGGTCGGTATGCCGTACGGAAGCGCAGGTGCAGAACAACATGACCACGACCAGCGCCAAATCGCAGGGCTTGGAGGCTTACTGGCGCTTCAACGAAGGCGAGGGCAATACGTTCGAGGACTGCACGGGCAACGGGCATACGCTGAAGACGTCCAAGACCCCGACGTGGGTTGCCGGCATCAAGTCCACCGATACGGAAACGCCGTGGCCTTAATCCCGTAATTATGGCGCAGGCGCGCCCGGTGCGTGCCTGCCGCCATGCGGTTCATTGAAATTGTTTGTTAAATACGATTACATTATGATGAAAAAATTGAAATATCTTTTGGCCGGAGTTCTCGTTTCTGCTGTTGCGGGTTGTTTTGTCGCATGCGACGACGATGAGTATGCAACAGACGAATGGACGGCCGACTATGTTTATTTGGAACGTCTGAAGCTCGGAATCGGCTCTTTGGAGTTCAATCAGACGCATTCGTCTTTGGGAATTGCAGGCGATACGGAGGTCTCGATGCCGTTTGCGGTTTGTCTTGCCAAACCATGGAAGTCGGATGTCGCCGTGAAGTTCGCTTATACGATCGAAGGCGATATGCCGGAGGAGATCGTTACTTTCCGCGAAGGCGGTGCCGTCGTGATTCCTGCCGGGGAGTTGGTAGCCAGAGATACGATGGATCTCAGGACGGATTGGAGTTTTGTTCCGCAGGAGGCTGCCACCTACAAAGTGACGGTCGGGATCGGATCGGTGCAGCCTGTTTCCGGACAATTGCGTATTTCTTCGAAACAGAAGGAGCTGTCCGTTCAGATAAACAAAGCCAAATCCATGGATATACAGGCCGGCGTGAAACCTTCGGGCAGCCGGATTGCGGATTACAGCGGTTGGTCGGTTTATGCTACCAATGTGGATGATAATAATGCAGACTGGGGAGCCCATCAACCTAAATTGATCAATGGGAATACCGGAGATTATATATGGTTCAATACTCCCCATCTCGGTGTAAAAATCGACATGGGTGCTACAAAGACTGTTACCGGATTGGAGACGTTCAGTGCTTACGGTGCGGCTTATGCGATGAGTTCTTGTGCTGTTTATACCAGCGATGACGGGGCCGGGTGGAAACTCGTAACGCCTGAAGAGGGCTTGTCGATGACGCCTGCCGGAACGCAGTATGTTTCGTTTATCGCGCCGATAACCGCTCGTTATATAATTTGGCATATGTATGGGTCGGCGCCTCTCAGCTCCGAGATTTATGTTTATTCCAAATAGAGGTGGGCTTTGAATAGTTTTTGAGGGGAAGCCGTCCGGTCCGAGACCGGGCGGCTTTTTTGACCGAGAGGGCCTGTGGGATATGGTATATGGGCGATTATCGGCCGGAGCGTGTGCAACGGAAGCGAAAAAAACGTACATTTGTGTCCATGAATGAACGGCATATAGACATAAACGAATTCGATTACGACCTGCCCGACGGGCGGATCGCCAAGTTCCCGCTGGCCGAGCGCAGCGCCTCGAAACTGCTGGTTTACCGCGGCGGGGAGATCGGCGAAGCGCATTTCGCCGACATCGGCGACGTGCTGCCCGAAGGCCAGCTGCTGGTGTTCAACAATACGAAGGTGATTCGCGCACGGATCATCATGCACAAGCCTTCGGGTGCCCGCATCGAGGTGTTCTGTCTCGAACCGCACGATCCGGCCGATTACGAACGGGCGTTCGCCGTCGTCGGGCGGTGCGAATGGTCGTGCATCGTGGGCAACCTCAAGAAATGGAAAGAGGGGTATGTGGAGATCAACTTCGAGCACGAAGGCCGCCCGGAGCATCTGCGGGCGTGGCTCGTCGAGAACCGCGGCCGCGAGCATACCGTGCGCTTCGAGTGGTCGGCGGCGATGACGTTCGGGCAGCTGCTCGAATACCTCGGACGGATTCCGATTCCGCCCTACCTGAACCGCGAAAGCGAGGAGATCGACTATACGCGCTACCAGACCGTCTATTCCAAATTCGAAGGATCGGTGGCCGCGCCGACGGCGGGGCTGCACGTCACGCCCGCACCGGTCGGGCATCGGGCGGGTTCGAGGAGGTGACGCTGCATGTCGGGGCCGGGACCTTTCTGCCCGTCAAGGACGACGATGCCGCGCGGCATCCGATGCACACCGAGCATTTCGAGGTGCGGCGTGCGGCGGTAGCCCGCCTGCTGGAGAAGTGGGGGCGGATCACGGCCGTCGGCACGACCTCGGTGCGGACGCTCGAATCGCTCACGGCGCTGGCGTGGCGCATACGTACGGCCGGAACGCCCGATGCGGAGCGGGTCGTCGGTCAGTGGGAGCTGTACGACGTGCCGGCGGAGTTTTCCGGGCGCGAGGCGCTGGAGACTCTGCTGAAATACATGGATGAAAAGGGGCTGGAACGCATCAAGGCGGCGACGCAGATCATGATTACGCCGCTGGGGTACGAGTTCCGCATCGTGCGCAATATCGTCACCAACTTCCACCAGCCCAAATCGACGCTGCTGCTACTGGTGTCGGCTTTCGTCGGCGGGGACTGGAAGCGGATTTACGAATACGCCCTCGGACACGGCTTCCGTTTCCTGAGTTACGGCGACTCGTCGGTGCTGATGCGCTGACGCTGGGAGCGAGGCTGAGGGAGAAAGCGCGGCTGCCGGATGCGGCTGCCGGCCGGTCTTCGGCGGTCATCAGACGGTCGTTCGGCGGGGGCGGAAAGTCTCCGGGGAGTCCGGGGAGAAGATCACCTGCGCAGCAGCGTTTCGCGGATGCGTCGCAGGGCTTTGGTGATCTGCGCTTCGACGGTCTTGACCGAAATCCGCATCTGGTCGGCGATCGCGGCGTTGGAAAGCCCCTCTTCGCGGCTTTTGCGGAATACTTCGCGGCAGCGGTCGGGCAGTTGCGAGACGGCTTCGGCGACCAGCAGCATCATTTCGTCGGCTTCGAGCTGCAATGCTTCCGGGTTCGTGAAGAGCGGCTCAGGTCCCTCGATGGGGATGCCGTCGGTGCGTTGGTCGCGAAGCCGGTTGAGCGCGCGGTTGCGCACGGCGCGGAACAGATAGGCCCGGACGGAAGTCGAGATGCGGAGTTCCCCGGCATGCTGCCAGATATGCGTAAAGGTGTCCAATACGATCTCTTCGGCAGAGGTGCGGTCGCGGAGCCAGTAGGCCGCGAACCTGCAAAGCGGCGCGTAATAACGGTCGAACAACTCCCTGAAGGCGGCGGTTTCCCCCCCCCTTCGGCTGATGTGTTTCCACAAAACCATGTCGTGTTCGTTTTCCGGCCTCATCGTATCGCTAAAGGAAATTCAGACTAATAAAGATAGGCATTTTCGGGGACAAAACGGACGCGGAACGTATGAATTTTTCGTTTCGGCATCCTTTCGTTCCTGTTATCCTGCGGCATGCGGGACGCCCGAAATCGGGACTGCGTTAAAAAAAGGGGCCTGCTGAAGTGTTTCAGCAGGTCCCTTTGCAGGTTCGGACGTATTATTCGAGCAGTTCGTTGTTGCCCCAGACATTCAGCTCTGCGATGCACCATCCCCGGAAAGTCGGGTTATAGGTCTTGTTCGTATAGCTGGCGTGAATGCGCAGCCGGACGTAACGCGCATGCTGGTAGTCGTCGAGCATCGGACTGATGACCACACCCATCGGGTCCAGCGGC
>OBZW01000687.1_pt1 | contig 16388 bp, 15 predicted proteins | sample 1477021 | NCBI WGS metagenome assembly OBZW01 (sample SAMEA2580262, study PRJEB22360) | human gut metagenome | biome: human gut; feature: human-associated habitat; material: faeces | place: Denmark | collected 2008/2010
GACGACGAACGAGAGGAACGAGCCTATGCCGACCAGAAACGCCTTGCCCGCGTCGCGGCGGTCGTTGAGCAGCTCGCCGAGCACGGCGCCGAAGAAGGGGCCGAGGATGATGCCGACGGGCGGAAAGAAGAAGAATCCGGCGAAGACGCCGACCGTGGCGCCGATGGCGCCCGAACGGGAGCCTCCGAAGCGGCGGGGCATCCCCCCCGGCCGGGAAAATGCTTACAGCCATAGCCAGATGGCCGCCGGCGACATGCTCGAATAGGAGGTGAAGTAGGCGCAGAGAAGTCCTGCGTAACTGAGTACTACGCCGGGCAGGGCGGGGACGATACAGCCGACGATGCCGACGATCGAGAGCAGAAATGCTGCGACGGAGAGTGCTATGTCCATAATATTCAGCAGTGGAAAAAATATCCATTATTTAACAAAGGTAAGCATTTATAGCAAAAAATCTCCCTGAAACGGGAGATTTTACTTTACTTATGACGGTTTACCGCCTTGCAGGACGGTGAAGCCGTTATTTCACGAGCCGGTTCGTCGCCGTGTCGGGGAATACGATCCACGGCTTGAACTGTTTGGCGTCTTCGAAATCCATCAGCGCATAGGATGCGATGATGATGACGTCGCCGACCTGTACCTTCCGGGCCGCGGCGCCGTTGAGGCAGATGCAGCCGCTTCCGCGTTCTCCCTTGATGACGTAGGTCTCGAAACGCTCTCCGTTGTCGATGTCCATAATCTGGACCTTTTCGCCCTCGATGATGTTGGCCGCCTCCAAAAGCGCCTCGTCGATGGTGATGCTGCCCACATAATGCAGATCGGCCTGCGTGACCGTTACGCGGTGGATCTTGGATTTGATGACTTCAATCTGGAATTTCATTATCGGATACGGATGTTGTCGATTAAACGAATGTCTCCCGCCTGCACGGCGATACAGCCCTGAATACGCTCGGCGTCGCTCCATGCGGCGACTTCCTGCATCGTCCGCGCATCGACGGACTGGTAGTAGATGACCTTCAGCAGCGGATTGCGCTCCACCTCGGCCGTGACCCACGCCTTCAGCGCTTCGGGCGCCAGTTCCTGCGACTTTTCGGCGGCAGCGCGCAGGGCGGCGTAGATCTGCGGGGCTGCGGCGCGGTGCTCCGCGTCGAGCAGCGCGTTGCGCGACGAGAGGGCCAGCCCGTCTTCGCCGCGGACGATCTCGCATTCGACGATCTCGACCGGAAGCGACAACTGGTCCACCATCGCCTTGACGACGGCGATCTGCTGGAAATCTTTTTCCCCGAAGTAGGCGCGCGCCGGGCGTACGATGTCGAACAGCCGGCTGACGACCTGCGCCACGCCGTTGAAGTGACCGGGGCGTGTGGCGCCCTCCATCACCTTGTCGATCTGTCCGAAGTCGAACTGACGGCCGTCCGGTTCCGGGTATATCTCCTCGACCGAAGGCATCAGCACGAAATCCGCGCCGGCCCGCTCCAGCAGACGCGCGTCGGCCTCCGGAGTGCGGGGATAATGTTTCAGGTCGTTTTTGTCGTTGAATTGGGTGGGATTGACGAAGACGCTCACCACGACGGTGGCGTTCTCCCGGCGGGCGTGCTCGACCAGCGAGCGGTGTCCCGCATGCAGGGCGCCCATCGTCGGGACGAACCCGATTCCGGAGTGCTCCGCAGTCTCCAGCTCCGCGCGGAGCTCTTTGACGCTTGTGAATATTTTCATCTCTTCTGAAACGAACTTGCGGGGCAAAGGTATGAATTCCCGCAAACATAACGAAGAAAAAACGGAAAAAAAGCGCCGTAAACTCCGGCGGCGGCGTTTCCCCGGCCGGAAACGCTTCTGCGGGGCGTTTTGCCGCTTTCGGTCGGGCTGCTGCCGCGCTGCGGACAAGCCGTTCGTGCGAAAAGATGTGGAATTCGTTGAATATATTTCGGGGAATGGCAAAAAGCGACTATATTTACAGATATTTAGACCCAAGCGGGAATGCCCGTCGCCCGCATCGGCAGATGCGGGAGTCCGGGGGCCTCCGTTTCCGCAATACACTGATAACCGCTCTCTCCGGGGCCGGAGACGATTTTTAATTGACTATGAAGAAAATCTTACTGTGTCTGCTTGCCCTTGCGGCCGGTCTGACCGCTTTCGGACAGAACGAAAGCTCGTTCGGCGTTCGTGCCGGTCTCAACGTGGCTAATCTCCATCTCAGCGCAGGGGGCCTGAGCGCGTCGCTGGACTCGCGCGCCTCCTATCATGTGGGCTTTGCCTATCAGCAGCCCCTGCTGCGGGTGCTTCCCCTCTATTTCGAAACGGGACTTTACCTCTCCGGACGCGGGGCGTCGGTGACGGCGGGCGATCTGGATTTGGGCGTGGAAGGAAAGGCCAAATTCAATATGTTGTACCTGCAGGTTCCGGCTGTGGTGAGCTGGCACTTCAATATTAAAAGCGTCTCGATCCAGCCTGCCGCCGGCGTCTATTACGGTTTCGGCATCCACGGCAAGCTCAAGGGCGACGCCGCGAAAGTCGATCTGTTCAAGGAGATTTCAGTGCCCGTCGAGGACGGCTCCGTCGAAGGCCAAATGTTCAAGCGTTCCGATTTCGGACTGCGCTTCGGCGTAGGCGTTACCGTCATGAAGCATTACTATGCGGGCGTCGGCTACGATCTCGGCCTGCTCAATATCTCCAAGGATTCGGGCGAGGGTAAGATAAAGAACGGCAGCTTCTTCATTTCGCTGGGTTACAACTTTTAACCCCGCTGCCTGAATGAACGGTGCGCATGTCCTTCGGGATGTGCGCATCTTTCGTATTGTTTTGTCCGTTTTTTGCTATCTTTGCCGAAGAGAAACCCCGGCTTGGACAGTCGGTGTCCCGGCAGGGCCGGTCGGCGGCTCTGCATTCGGCTTGCGCTGTCCTTGCACGGCGGGCGCTTCCCGGCGGAATCCGGTTCCGGCCGTTTGCCGGGAGCGTGCCGCTTTTGGCGAGAAATTCCAAACCCGAACGATATGAAAAATTTATTGACGTTTGCATCTATGACTGTTACCGCTCTCGCACTGACCTCGTGCGGCGGGGCTTCCCGAAGCGAAACCCCGTGGATCGTCGACCGTTTCGACGACATCAAGGTCATCCGTTACGAAGTCCCCGGCTTCGAGCAGCTTCCGCTGGAGGAGAAGGAGCTGATCTATTATCTGGCCGAAGCGACCAAGTGCGGCCGCGACATCCTGTTCGACCAGAATTTCAAATACAACCTTGCCGTGCGCCGCACGCTCGAAACGGTGTATGAGAATTACGAGGGCGACCGCACGACGGCCGAGTGGAAGGCGTTGGAGAAATACCTGAAAAAGGTCTGGTTCGCCAACGGCATCCATCACCACTATTCGAACGACAAGTTCGTGCCCGAATTCACCGAAGGTTACCTGCTCGACGTGATCGAGACCATTCCCGAAGAGAAGTTCGGCGAGCTGAACCCGCTGCGCGGCGAGGTCTGCAAAGCCATTTTCGACGCTTCGCTCTACAAGACGCGCCTGAACCAGACCGCCGGCGAGGACCTGATCGCCACTTCGTCGAACAACTATTACGAGGGTGTGACGCAGGCCGAAGTCGAGAAGTTCTACGCCGACATGGCGGACCCCCACGATCCCGAACCGATCTCCTACGGCCTGAATTCCAAGCTGGTCAAAGAGGACGGGGTGGTCCGGGAGCGCGTCTGGAAGATAGGCGGCATGTATTCGCCCGCCATCGAGAAGATCGTCTACTGGCTCCAAAAGGCGCAGGCCGTGGCGGCCGAGCCGCAGAAGAGCAATATCGCCGCGCTCATCAGCTATTACAAGACGGGCGATTTGCGCGAATTCGACCGCTATAACATCGGCTGGGTGAAGGATACCGTGTCGAATGTCGATTTCGTGAACGGCTTTATCGAGGATTACGGCGATCCGCTGGGACGCAAGGCGTCGTGGGAAGGCATCGTCGATTTCATGGACAAGGAGGCCTGCCACCGCACCGAGGTCATTTCGGAGAACGCGCAGTGGTTCGAGGACCATTCGCCCGTCGATCCCCGCTATCGCAAGGAGAAGGTGAAGGGCGTTTCGGCCAAGGTCATTACGGTGGCGATGCTCGGCGGCGACTGCTATCCCGCCACGCCGATCGGCATCAACCTGCCCAACGCCGACTGGATCCGCAAGGAATACGGCTCTAAGTCGGTGACCATCGACAACATCACCTATGCCTACGACATGGCCGCCCATGGCAACGGCTTCAACGAGGAGTTCGTGCTGCGTGCCGACGACCGTGCGGTGATGGACAAGTACGGCAAGCTGGCCGACGACCTGCACACCGACCTGCACGAGTGTCTGGGCCACGGTTCGGGCCAGCTGGCTCCGGGCGTCAAGGGCGGCGAGCTGAAAAGCTACAGCTCGACGCTCGAAGAGACGCGCGCCGACCTGTTCGGTCTCTACTATCTGGGCGATCCCAAAATGGTCGAGCTGGGGCTGGTGCCCTCGTTCGACGTGGCGAAGGCCGGGTATGCGAAATATATCCTGAACGGCATGATGACCCAGCTGGCGCGCATCGAGCCGGGCAAGAACGTCGAGGAGTCGCACATGCGCAACCGCAAACTGATCTGCGAGTGGTGCTACGAGCGCGGCAAGGCCGACAACGTGATCGAAATGGTCAGGGAGAACGGCAAGACCTACGTCGTGGTCAATGACTACGAGAAGCTGCGCGGACTGTTCGGCGACATGCTCCGCGAGATACAGCGCATCAAGTCCGAAGGCGACTACGAGGCGGGCCGGGCGCTTGTCGAGCGGTATGCCGTACAGGTCGATCCCGAACTGCACAAGGAGGTGCGCGACCGCTATTATGCGCTCAGCATCGAGCCTTACGGCGGTTTCGTGAATCCCGAATTCGAACTCGTGGAGAAGGACGGCAAAATCGTGGACGTCAAGATCAGCTATCCGGCCGACTACGTGAAACAGATGCTCGGTTATTCGAAGAATTATTCGTTCCTGCCCAATATCAACTGACGGTAGTCTCCGTTACGAAAAGATGCGCTCCTGCGAGGGGCGCATCTTTTGTTTTTCAGTGTGTCGTCATCATTGGTTCCGGGTCTCGTCGCCGCCGTCGATGGCGAATGTCGAAACGATCACCATTTTCTCGTCCACGTTGTTGGGGTTCGAGACGATGATGCCGTATTCGCCTTCGGGCTGCTCCCCGAACGTCAGGCGGTAGGAGCTTTCCCCGTATTTCTCGGCCGAGAAGGGGAGGTATTCCATGGTGTTGGATTGGACAGCGAAGGACCCGACGGCCGAAATCACCGCTGAACGGTTCTTCTTCGTGCTTTTCATCCGGAAGATGCGCACGATCGACATCGGGTCGGCTTTGTTGTCCTTGGCGCGGACGATGAGGGCGAACGGCTCTCCTGTTTTGAACCGTATTCCGGCCCTGCCGCCTTCGATTACTATTTTTGTCTTGGATTTGCTGGCTGCGAATCCGGCCATGTATACGCCGCCGCCGGTTCGCATCTGAACGTTGTGTTTTTCGAGTTTTGCGGACGATCCGTCGGAATATATTCCGACGACCTCACCCTCGAAATCGGGTTCGAGGGTTTGTGCCGTTACGGCGTTACCCCCCCCCACGTCATGGCCGCAACGGCCATCAGGAATAGGATTTTTTTCATCGTTATATAAATTTGGATTGTACCGCGCAAAATGCACGGCAGACAAAAATAATAATTTTCCGCAAACTGCACAACAGCCTTTCCCGCTTTTTGACCCCGCCGTATACGCCGCGAGACGCACCCGTGGGATGCGTCTCGCACTTTTCCGGTCTTTCGGATTTACTCCTCGACCTCTTCGAACTGGTCTTTGCCTACGCCGCAGACGGGGCAGACCCAATCGTCGGGAATATCCTCGAACGACGTTCCGGGGGCGATGCCTCCGTCGGGATCGCCGACTGCGGGATCGTAAATCCATTCGCATACGATGCAACGGTACTTTTTCATCTTCTCTGTCTTTTTAAGTGAATAAAAAATGTGTTGATTTCGGTATAATGCAGTTAATTGCGTATTCTCTCCTTTTCGGGCCGTTTTTCCGGTCCGGCATTCCGTCGCTTCCGCAAATCGGATGCCGTCTTATGTCGCCTGCGTTTCTCAGGTCGTCTGCGTCTCCTTTGCGGTCTGCGCTTCCTCCCGTTCCTCCTCCTCTTCTTCCGCAGCTTCTTCGGTCAGCCGGTTGCCGCCCGGCGGCATGAGTTCGGCGATCAGACAATCCGCGTCGGAGCACGACACGTAGAGCCGCTCCTCGTATATGTCGGTGATCTCCACGAAGTTCTTCCACTCCGAAGCGTACAGACGTACGCGTTCGAACCGGCGCAGGTCCAGAAAATGGCCGTAGTAACCGAAGAATCCGCAGCCGCCGAAGAGCGGAAAGAACCATTTCATCCGCTTGGGATCGACGCGGCGTACCGAGGCGATCTCCCCGCGCTTTATCTCGGTGATGTCCAGCAGACAGCGCACCTCGACCTTTTCGTCCGTAACCACGATGTAGCGGGGAATCGACAGCGACATCAGGGCGATGAGCGCCACGATGAACGACGTGAACCAGGCCGAGAGATAACCTCCCTCGTAGAGGTGGTACAGCAGGCCGCCCAGCAGTCCGAAGACCACCAGATAGATCAGCGTCCAGTAGATCGTGCGGCGGCTGAAGCGGTATTTATATATTTTCTCCATCCGTTTCGTGCGTTTCTTCGCGGTCAGCCAGCAATGCTTCGGCGATGACCGTATCTTCGGGAGTCGTGATCTTCAGGTTCGCCCGTTCGCCTTCGCAGAGAAATACAGCTTCCCCGGACAGTTCGACTACCGAAGCGTCGTCGGTGAATTCGGGCCGGGATTCCGTTTCGTAGGCGCGGCGCAGCAGCTCGGCGCGGAATACCTGCGGCGTCTGGACGATGCGCAGGCGGCGGCGGTCGATGATCTGCGAAGCCGCGCCGTCCGTTTCGCGGAACGAATCCACAGGCTCGACGACCGGAATCGCCGTGCCGTGTTCCGCGGCGGCCGCGACCGTGCGCCGGATCAGCTCCTGCGACCCCAGCGGCCGCACGCCGTCCTGCACGGCGATCAGCTCCGGATCGCGTTTCAGGGCCGCCAATCCGTTTTTCACCGAGTGGAACCGCTCCCGTCCCCCTTCGGCGACCGTGTGCGGCGCCACTTCGAAACGCGCCGACAGATTGTGCCAGAAGCCGGTGTGTTCGGCGGGCAGTACGACGACGATTTCCGCTTCGGGAAGCGCCGCGGCGAAGTTGTTGATCGTGCGCGCCAGTATGGGCATGCCCCCCAGCAGCATGAACTGCTTGGGACGCGCCCCTCCCATGCGGCTTCCGCCGCCGCCCGCTACGATGATGACTCCAGTTTGTCGTTCCATATCAGTTTCTTTCCAAAACCGAGCGTATTGTCGGTCAGTTTCATATAATCGGGCCTTATCGCCCAGAGCGTCAGCTCGGCCAGCGCCGCGTAGGGAAACCGTTTGAGGTATGCCCGTCTGGCCGTTTCGTCGGCCCGCGCTGCCGTGCCGCACAGCTGCAATCCCTGCACCCGGCCCACGATTTTCGTTTCGAGGACCACCGATGCCGCGATACGCGGATTGCGCTCCATTTCCTGCGCATGGCGCGTTGCGGGGTCCGATGTGAATACGAGCAGGTTTCGCTCCTTGTCGTAACAGTAGAACGCATTCGAGCAGTAGGGGACCCCTTCCGCGACGGTGGCCAGCGTCAGTACATGGTGCCGCCGGAGAAAACGCACGAAACGTTCGTTTATTGCTTCGCCGCAGCCGCTCGTTTTTGCCGTCCCGGATTCCGCGCTTCCGGGCGTTTCCGCAACCGGGGTGTTCCTTTCCGCAGCCGAGACGCTTCCTTCCGCAACGGCAGCGTTCTCTTCCGCAGCCGGCGTGTTCCCCTTTGTAGTCGGGGAGTTGCTTTCCGCAGCCGGGACGCTCCCTTTCTCAGCCGGGACTTCTTCCGTTTTCGTTTCCGGAGCCTTGTGTTCCGTCCCCGGTTTTTCCGTCTCCCGCCTCTCTACCGCTTTTGTTGCGACCGCCGGCTGCACCTTTTTCCCGTCCGTTTCCGCTGCCGCCATATGTGTTATTTCGCTGCCGAGGTTTCGCCTGCCGAGGTTTCGCCTGCCGAGGTTTCGCCTGCCGGGGCGGAAGCCGCCGGAGCCTGCGGAATTACGAGCGAATCCAGCTGCGTGATGCGCTCTTCGTCCTTCACCTCGCCGTTCAGCTCGGCCGCGATGCGGTCGCGTACGAATTCGAACGTCGCCCGGTTCTCTTTTGCGATCGGCTCGGCGGGTTCCTGCGGAACTTTCAGCGGGTCGATCGGCGTGCCGTTTTTCCAGATGCGGTAGTCGAGATGCGGTCCCGTCGAAGCGCCCGTCGAACCGACATAGCCGATCAGCTGGCCCTGCGATACGCGCGAACCCTTCGAAATGCCTTTGGCGTAGCCGCTCAGGTGCAGGTAACCCGTCATCAGGTTGCCCGCATGCTTGATCTTGAGCGTGTTGCCGCCTCCGCCGCCCCAGCCTTTGAAGGTGACCACGCCGTCGGCGACGGCATGCACGGGCGTGCCTTTCGGCGCAGCGTAATCGACGCCCGTATGCGGGCGGTACACCTTGTAGATCGGATGTTTGCGGGCGTAGGTGAATTTCGAGCTGATGCGCGAATATTTCAGCGGCGCCTTGAGCATCTGCTTGCGCAGGCTCGCGCCGTCATACTCCCAGTAGCGGATTTTGCCGCCCTGCCGGAACGGAATGGCGTAGTACTCCTTGCCGCCCTGACAGAATTTCGCACCCCAGATGCGGCCGATGCCGACCGAGACGCTGTCGTCAATGAACCGCTCGTCGTAGATGACCGTGAAGTTGTCGCCTTTCTGGATGCCGAAGAAGTCCACCGTCCATTGGTAAATGTCCTCCATTTCGGCGGCCAGCGCATAGGGCAGCTCCTGCTCCATGATAGCGCCCCAGAGCGACGAGTTGATCGTGGCGCTCTTCTTGGTGCGGCGCACGGTAAACTGTTTTTCGCCCGTGCGGACGCTCACCGAGTCGTCGTGGAATCCGAAGACCACGTATTCGGCGACGTTGCGTTCGTAAACCAGATAATCCAAGTGCGGGGCATAGAGCGAATCCTCGTGGATGAAGGCCGTGTACTTGTGTCCCGCGCGGATGTTGCGCAGCGGGAAAATATCCTTCGAAGCCTTGTCGAGCCGGTCGATCGTCAGCGCCGAAACGCCGAATCCGTTCAGGATTTTGCCCAGCGTTTCGCCGCTTCCCACCTCGCCGGTCTCGGTGCGGTAATTGTCGGCGTTGATGCCGTATACGATGTTGTGCTGCTCGGCGGCTTCCTCCCCGGCCGTCTCCTGCTGCTGCGTTCTGCTGCACGCCCCCGCCGCAACCAGCAGCAGGGCGCATATGGGTAATCTGAGACTTTTCATAATCGAAACAAAGATATAAAAAAACGACTCTTCCGCCAATTTTATTATTCGTTTGTCAGTGAGGCCTGAGATTTGCTTTTTTTTGTTTTGCGTTCCGAAGATTTATTTTTACCTTTGAAAAATTGTGTAGATAAACAGACCGAAGATGTTGAAATGCCTGCTTGCACCTGCAGCTCTCTTATATAAAGCGGGGGTGACTTTCCGTCACCGCTTGTTCGACTGGGGAGTGCTCAAAAGCGAGAAGTTCGACATCCCGGTCGTCTGCATCGGCAACATCACCGTCGGCGGTACGGGCAAGACTCCGATGGCCGAAATGGTGATCGCCTACATGTCGCAGATGCACAACGTGGCCCTGCTGTCGCGCGGCTACGGTCGCCGCACCAAAGGCTACCGGGAGGTGAAGACCGATTCCCACTACCGCGACGTGGGCGACGAACCGCTTCAGATCAAACTCAAATTTCCCGGCACGGTGGTCGTCGTGTGCGAGAAACGCGCCGAGGGCATCCGCCGCATCCGGGCCGAACACCCCGAAGTAGACCTCATCATCATGGACGACGGCTTCCAGCACCGTTATGTGGAGCCGAAGATCAATATCGTGATGATCGACGCGACGCGCCCCATTCAGCATGACAGGATGCTGCCGCTCGGAACGCTGCGCGACCTGCCCGAAGAGCTGCACCGCGCCCACTATTTCGTGGTCACGAAGTGTCCAGAGAAAATGGCCCCCATCGACCGGCGCATCATGCGCAAGGTGCTGATTCAGGTCGCCTACCAGCGGGTGTATTTCCCCCGTTTCGAGAGCTTCATGCCCCAGCCGCTCTATCCCGATGCGGCCCCGGACGAACCGCTTCTGCACGGGCGGCAGGTCATCGCGCTTTCGGGCATCGGCAATCCCAAGCCGTTCCTTGCGACGCTGCGCGAACGCTACGAGGTCGTGCAGGAGATGACGCTGGAGGACCACCATGTTTACAAGGTCCGCGACCTGAACCGGCTGCGGGACCTGCTGGGCCGCTGTCCCGGTGCGGTCATCGTGACGACCGAAAAGGACGCCGTGAAACTGACCAACCGCGCCAAGATCCCCGAAGAGATCCGGCGCAGCATATACTATTTACCGATAAATATTTCATTCATAGAGGATTCGGCTACGGATTTTCTGCAAAAACTAGAAGAAGATGTTAGAGGAAATTAAAAAAACGGCGGCTTTCATCGACGCCGCCACCGACTCTTTCGCTCCCGAAGTGGGCGTCATCCTCGGCACCGGTTTGGGCGGCTTCGCCGATAAGATCGAGACACGCTTCGCCATCGAATACAAGGATATTCCGGGATTCCCCGTCTCCACGGTCGAAGGACACAAAGGCCGTATGATTTTCGGCATGGTCGAGGGCCGCAGGGTCGTGGCCATGCAGGGCCGTTTCCACTATTACGAAGGCTACGGCATGCAGCAGGTGACGTTCCCGGTGCGCGTCATGCGGCAGCTCGGCATCAAATACCTTTTCGTATCGAACGCTTCGGGCGGCATCAACACCTCGTTCCGCGTCGGCGACCTGATGGTCATCACTGACCATATCAACCTGATGCCCAATCCGCTGATCGGCCCCAACATCGCCGAACTCGGTCCCCGCTTTCCGGATATGCACAACTGCTACGACAAGGAGCTGATCGCCAAGGCGACCGCCATTGCCGAGGAGGAGAATATCAAGCTCCAGTACGGCGTGTACGTGGGCGGCACGGGGCCGACGTTCGAGACGCAGGCCGAATACCGCTATTTCAAGAATATCGGCGGCGATGCGGCCGGCATGTCCACCGTGCCGGAGGTGATCGTGGCGCGCCATATGTCGATCCCGGTCTTCGGCGTTTCGGTCATCACCAACTGCGGACTCTCGGACGAAGTGGGCGACCACGAAGACGTGCAGCGTCAGGGCAAAAAGGCCGGAATCAAGATGGAGGTGCTCTTCAAGCGTATGATAAAGGAGCTTTAGAAGGAATGCCGTTTGGGGCCGTGCCGGTTGTGTTGCGGCGTTGGACGGACTGGCCTTCCGGATTTTTGTCACGGACGTTCGCTGCGGGGTCGTCGGGGAGGGACTTGGATCTTCACCGCTGTATCCCGGCTTTGGCGCCGGGCCGCTCCGCAGAAGTGCCGGAGGCGGATTTCTCCCGGTCCGTCGTGTGTTTATTGATAATTTTAATGTTATAGAATATGGTAAATAAGGTAATTTTGATCGGCAACGTCGGTATCGACCCCGAAATCCGGACCACCGAAGGCGGCGTGAAGGTCGCCCGCATCCGTCTGGCTACGACCGAACGGTTGTTCGACCGGCAGGCCAACGAGGCCAAGGAGCATACCGAATGGCATACGATCACGCTATGGCGCGGTCTGGCCGACGTGGTGGACAAGTATGTCCGCAAAGGCACGCAGATTTACGTCGAGGGACGCCTGCGCACCCGCGAATGGATGGACAAGGACAATAACAAACGCTATACGACCGAGATTCTGGCCGATGTGATGAATCTGCTGGGCCGCCGCAGCGACAACCCGTCGTCCGACGGACAGCAGGGCTATGGATCGCAGCAGGGTTACGGTTCGCAGCAGTCCTCTGCCGGACAGTCTGCAGGCGGCTATCAGCAGCCTGCGGCTCCGAAGCCCGCCCCCGCGCCGTCGATTCCCGCCGACGATCCGGACGACCTGCCGTTCTGATCCGGACGACCTGTCGTTTAATATGAAAATAAAACCTCCCGGCTCCGCAGAGACCGGGAGGTTCGTTTTATCTGCATCGTCTTGACTGCCGGACCCGTTTGGGACGGAGGCCGACTTTTGTGTGGAATCTGTTTGTGTGGAATCCGACCTCGGTGAAGAACCGGATTTACGGACCGGATACACCGATAATTCGGGAGATGGGGGCTTTTCTTGCTGTTGCCGTTCAGCCGCACCTCCGTTCCGTTTTGTTTTTATGTTTCGGAGTCTTGTTGAGAGTTTCTGGCGGCGCCCTTTTCGAGCCGCATCAGTATCGGATACGCTCTGTCGTCGGTCCGCAGGGGTGTAGCCGCGAACCCTTCATTACGGGGGGCGTCAGTCGTTCTTGCGGATGTTGAGCCGTTCCCAAAGCCATTCCGGAATCATCTTCCAGAAGAATACCATGACCGCATAGCGGCGGTCGATCACCACGCGGCGGCGCTGCCGCTTCAGGACCTTCATAATCCGTGCGGCGACCTTCCCGACCTGCATCAGCATCGGATAATGCCCGTCGCCGGCCAGCAAGGGCGTGGCGACGAATCCGGGGCGGATGTCCGTAAAGCGGATATTCAGCTTCTCCATATGCGCCAACTGCGCCAGTGCGTCGATGTAGGTGTTCTGCATGCGTTTGGTCGCCGAGTAGGCCGGTGCGCTGCCGAGTCCTTTGGTGCCTGCGATCGAACTGATGACGGCCAAATGCCCGCCTCCGTGAGCGCGGAAATAGCCGAAAGCCGCCGTCACCATGCGCACGAATCCTTCGCCGTTGGTGCGCAGGGTGTCGATCTCGATGTCGGGATGCAGCTCGGTGTTGCGTTTCCCGATGCCCGAACAGTGCAGGTAAATGTCCATTCCGCCCAGCTTGTCGATCAGGCGTGACAGATGTTCGGGCGCATCGTCGCGCGTGATATCCAGCGATTCGGTCACGATCAGGTCCGGAGCTTGGGTGCGGAGCTTTTCGAGCGCCTCCTCGCGCCGGCCTGCGGCCCCGATCTGCCAACCCGCCTGAATACAGAGTTTTGCGACTTCGAGTCCGATGCCCGATGTCGCTCCGACGATGACGATGCGTTTCATACCGATGCGGTTTTAGTGGTTTATACCTTAAAAGTAATGATTCTTTCCGGGAAATGCAAATCCGCCTTTTGCCGGGGACGCTTTGTGCGTCTGTGAAATAAGGAGCCGCACGCGGCTCCTTATCCGGATTGTTTTTTGGTCTGCACAAGCTGCCGTCGGTCGGAAAGAGCCGGAGACGAAATCATATCGCAAGCCCCTTCACGGTGCATCGCCGTTCCGGTCAGCAATCTTCCATTGCGTGCTGGACGCATTCGATGCCTACTTTGCGCAGCAGATTCAGCCCCTCTTCCGAGCGGTATTCCTCGCAGTACACCACCCGTTTGATACCAGCCTGAATGATCAGCTTCGAACATTCGATGCAGGGGGCGGCGGTGATGTAGAGCGTCGAGCCGTCGCAGTTGTTGGCGCTTTTGGCGACCTTGGTGATGGCGTTGGCTTCGGCGTGGAGGACATAGGGCTTGGTGTGGCCGTTTTCATCCTCGCAGATGTTCTCGAACCCCGAAGGCGTGCCGTTGTAACCGTCGGATATGATCATCTTGTCCTTGACGATCAGCGCTCCGACCTTGCGGCGCACGCAGTACGAATTCTCCGCCCAGATGCGCGCCATGCGCAGGTAGCGGATATCCAGCTGACGTTGTTTTTCTTCGTTGTAGCCCATTTCCGGTTTACATTCCTTTGCCGTGGCACTGTTTGTATTTCTTGCCGCTTCCGCAGGGGCAGGGATCGTTGCGGCCCACTTTCTTCTCGACGTGCATCGGCATCGGTTTCTGTTTGTCCTGCTGCCCGGCCTGTGCCGCCGCCTGCATGCGCGAAGCCTGCAGTTTGTTCACGTCCACCTTGGCGCGCTCCTGACGCTGGCGCTGTACGGCTTCGGCGTTCTGGTCCCGCACCGGAATGTAGGCCTTGTTGAGGATCGACAGCACGTCGCGGTTGACCTTGACGATCATCTTCGAGAAGAGTCCGAACGATTCGAACTTGTAGATCAGCAGCGGGTCTTTCTGCTCGTAGGTGGCGTTCTGCACGCTCTGGCGCAGGTCGTCCATTTCGCGCAGGTGCTCGCGCCATGCGTCGTCGATGGTGGTGAACATCACCACTTTCGAGAATATCTTGTAGATCTCCGCGCCGTCCGTGTTCTTGCATTTCAGCAGGTTCACCGGGACGTTGTAGCCCAGATGGCCGTCCGTAATCGGGAAGTAGATGTTCGAATCCAGCTGATCCTTCTTGTCCTCGTAGATGCGCTCCATGACGGGGCGTACCGTGTCGGCCACGGCCTTGGCACGGCGTGCATAGGTCTCCTTGAGGTCTTTGACGATCAGTTCCACCAGTTCGGCGGGAGCCGTAGGCCTCTTCGCCGAACGACGGTTCTACGGCCACTTCGCGGATCAGCTCGAAGCGGAAATCCTCGAACTCGATGCCGCGGTTGGTCTCCACGAAATTGTCGGCGTAGTCGTACATGATGTTGTTGAGGTCGATCTCGATGCGCTCGCCGTAGAGTGCGTGACGGCGGCGGGTGTAGATCACCTCGCGCTGCGAGTTCATCACATCGTCGTATTCCAGCAGACGCTTACGGATGCCGAAGTTGTTCTCCTCGACCTTCTTCTGCGCACGCTCGATGGCGCGCGTCATCATGCTGGCCTGAATCACCTCGCCCTCCTTGAGTCCCATGCGGTCCATCATCGAGGCGATGCGGCCCGAACCGAACAGACGCATCAGGTCGTCTTCGAGCGATACGAAGAACTGCGACGATCCGGGGTCGCCCTGACGTCCGGCGCGTCCGCGCAGCTGGCGGTCCACACGACGGCTTTCGTGGCGTTCGGTGCCGATGATCGCCAGACCTCCGGCCTGCTTGACTTCGGGCGTGAGCTTGATGTCGGTACCGCGGCCGGCCATGTTGGTCGCAATGGTCACCTGTCCCGAACGTCCGGCCTCGGCCACGACTTGGGCCTCCAGCTGGTGCTGCTTGGCATTCAGGACGTTATGCTTGATGTTGCGGAGCTTGAGCATGCGGCTCAGCAACTCCGAGATCTCGACCGACGTGGTACCCACCAGCACCGGACGGCCCGCTTCGACCAGCTTTACGATCTCTTCGATCACAGCGTTGTATTTCTCGCGCTTGGTCTTGTAGATCAGGTCCTGACGGTCGTCGCGGACCACGGGACGGTTGGTCGGAATCACCACGACGTCGAGTTTGTAGATGCTCCAGAACTCCGAAGCTTCGGTTTCGGCCGTACCGGTCATACCGGCCAGCTTGTGGTACATGCGGAAGTAGTTCTGAAGGGTGATCGTCGCGAATGTCTGCGTCGCGGCTTCGACCTTGACGTGCTCCTTGGCTTCGATCGCCTGATGCAGTCCGTCCGAATAGCGGCGTCCGTCGAGAATACGGCCCGTCTGCTCGTCGACGATCTTCACCTTGTTGTCCATCACCACGTATTCGACGTCCTTCTCGAACATGGCGTAGGCCTTGAGCAGCTGATGCACCGTGTGCACGCGCTCCGACTTGATCGAGTAGTCGTTGATCACCTCGTCGCGTTTGCGGGCGCGTTCCTCGGCCGAGAGATCGCTCTTTTCCAGCTCGGCCACTTCCGCACCGATGTCGGGCATCACGAAAAATCCGTCCTCGTTGAAGTATTTCGACAGCACTTCATGGCCTTTGTCCGTCAGTTCCACCGAGTTGAGTTTCTCGTCGATGACGAAGAACAGGTCGTCGGTGATTTCGGGCATGCGGCGGTTGTTGTCCTGCATGTAAGTGTTTTCGGTCTTCTGCATCAGCGCCTTGACGCCCGTTTCCGAGAGGTATTTGATCAGCGGCTTGTATTTGGGCAGACCTTTGTGCGCACGGTAGAGTTTCACGCCGCCTTCGTCGTTCTTGCCCTCGGCGATGAGCTGGCGGGCTTCCGCCAGCAGCCCCGTCACGAGGTTCTTCTGCAGGTTGTAGAGGTGGTCGATGGCCGGGCGGTACTGCTCGAACATCTGGTCGTCGCCTTTGGGCACGGGACCCGAAATGATAAGCGGCGTACGTGCGTCGTCGATCAATACGGAGTCCACCTCGTCGACGATGGCGAAGTGGTGCTTGCGCTGTACGAGGTCGGCGGGCGACGAAGCCATGTTTGCGCGCCGGCCGAGATGG
>OBZW01000692.1_pt1 | contig 16211 bp, 13 predicted proteins | sample 1477021 | NCBI WGS metagenome assembly OBZW01 (sample SAMEA2580262, study PRJEB22360) | human gut metagenome | biome: human gut; feature: human-associated habitat; material: faeces | place: Denmark | collected 2008/2010
CGATATTAAAAAGAAAGGAAAGATGTGATATTGATCTTCCTCAATATCATACAAGAGTATATGGATAAAATATTAAGAAAAAAAAGATATATTATTTTATTTGTTGCTCCGGCATTGATTTTATATATTATATTTGGTCTAATACCAATATTTTATAATCTTTATCTTAGTCTTTTTCAGACTAATTTGATGGAAGTAAAGAATTTTGTCGGCTTAAATAATTATAAACAACTGTTTCAAGATCATTTTTTTATAAAAGCATTGGGGAATAACTTAAAATTTGTCTGTGGCTGTTATGTAGCGCATATGGGATTTGCGTTGATTTTAGCACAGATTTTGACGCAAAATATAGTGAAGAGCCGCCTATTTCAATGTGTTTATTTCATGCCAAGTGTTATTTGTGGAACTGCAATTGGCCTTCTCTGGAAATTTATTTATAATCCGGAATTTGGTTTACTCAATTCATTATTAGAATTCCTGGGGTTAGAACATTGGATACATAATTGGTTAGCAGATGAGAATACCGTAATTCCAGCTTTAATAGTTGTTACAATGTGGCAATTTGTGGGTTACCATATGTTAATCCAAATTGCAGCCATGCGGGAAGTGGACGGTAATTTGTATGAAGCTGCAAAGATAGACGGGGGCACGGAGTGGCAGAAATTCCGTTGTATTACGTTTCCATTGATAAAGCCTGTATTGGCAATCGATTCTATATTAATTATTTCTGGTTCATTGAAGTTATATGATTTAATAGCTGTAACAACCATGGGCGGTCCAAATCATGCAAGTGAAGTATTAACGACTTATATGTATTATACAGGGTTTAAAACACTGAAATTTGGATATTCCAGTACAATTTCTGTGGTATTACTCGTTCTTTGCCTGATAGCAGCAGCATTAGTCAAGATGGTATTTCGTACGAAAAGAGGTGTGGATGAGTGAGGAAAATAGGGAGAATTTTAATTTATTTGATTTTGATCATATTTTTATTGACATGTTTATATCCCCTTATATGGATGATTTTAAGCTCATTAAAGACTCAGCAGGAATTATATACTAATCCATGGGGAGTATCCACGGCGCTTACATTAGATAATTATATGAAGGCATTAACGGAAGGAGCTATTGGCCGTTACTTCCTGAATTCAGTTATTATTACTGGTGCATCTGTGCTTATTACTGTTGCTTTGTCGGTATCAGCGGCATATGGAATCGTTAGATTAAAATGGAAAATGTCAAAAGTTGTATTGAGCTTGTTTATGCTTGGGATGATGCTGCCGGCTTATAGTGCGATTATTCCATTATATTCAATATTTATAAAAATGGGAATTTTAAATACCTATCTTGCGGTAATTATCCCTAATGTAGTTTTTGGCCTTGCAATGGGAGTTTTTATAATGAGCGGTTTTTTTTCCGGCGTTCCAAGGGAATTAGAGGAATCGGCCATTATAGATGGATGTTCCTTGCCAAAAGCATTTTTAAGTATTATTTTTCCATTAGTGCGTTCCGGTACAGTTACGGTTACAGTTATTACTTTTGTAAATGTGTGGAATGAATTGCTTTTTTCACAAATTTTCCTGAATGATAAAAACCTGATGCCTTTAACGGTTGGATTAACAGAATTTAAAGGACAGTATGGCACGGATCATGTTGGTATGATGGCTGCAATTATTATAACAGTTATTCCGGCAATATTGTTGTATACGGCCTTTCATGATAAAATAGTTGACAGTATGGTGGCCGGAGCTGTAAAAGGGTGAGTGCGCCCAGTAAATCATAAAGAAGAAGCCACGATTGCAGGCAGATATCCGAGTAAATAATTGTGAAGAAAGATCAGGTGGCGGGGGATGAAACTTTTAATTGCAGATGATGAAAAAATAATCAGACAAGGCCTAATGGAAGTTGACTGGAGATCCATTGGGATTGAGAAGGTGGAATGTGTGTCAAGTGGTACAGTGGCCTTGCAAATTATTGCAGAAGACTGTCCGGATGTAATACTGGCTGACATTTGCATGCCTGGATTTTCAGGGCTGGAACTGGCCAAATTTATAGATGAAAAGAAGTATAAATGTAAAGTTATATTGCTAACAGGCTATGAAAAATTTTCATATGCAAAAGATGCCATTCGTTATCACGCTTTTGAATATCTTATGAAACCTGCCAACGTGAATGAAATCTTACATACAGTACAACGTGCAATTATTCAGCTGCAGTCTGAATCGGGATATCAACTTTATGAGCAGTCCCAAAATGAATATAAAACCGTATCAGAACAACAGGGAAATAAAATCATACAGTCAATTATATTGTTTTTAGAACAAAATTACATGAATGATATTACACTGCAGCAATGTGCAGAATATGCACATATTTCCGCGGCATATTGCAGTCGGTTAATAAAAAAGGAAACATCATACAATTTTACTTTTTTACTAAATATGATGCGGATGATAAAAGCTGCTGAACTAATTTCACAGACAGAATACAGGATTTTTGAAATTTGTGACAAAGTGGGAATATCTGATCAACGATATTTTAGTAAACAATTTAAAAAAATGTTTGGGAAAACTCCTTTGGAATATAGAAGAACAATGGCGGATACTAAAAAAATAAGCATATTAGACTTTGTTTATTCCGGAAATGATGATGTGAGATTATGAGTAGTAAACAAAAGATAAAAAATTGGTTTGGTAATATGCCGATACAAAAAAAGTTAATAGCTGTTTTGATTGGTTTCGTATTGATCCCAACCACTATTATAACCTTATCATTTTATATTACTGCGGAAAATATTATAAAAAAAGATGAGCGGGTGTCTACAGAAAATACATTAAAGCAAGTGACCAATAACCTGGATGCTAAAATTGATCGCTTGACAAATGTCATATATCAAATATCAGTGGATGAAGAAATCCAAAAAAATATAGAAAAGTTAAATAATAATAGTCTTCGTGGTGTGGAAAAAATAAAAATAGAGCAGGGAGTTAAGGATAGGGTTATAAAGTTAGGTGTTCAAATAAATGAAATCAGTGAAGTGAAAATTGAGACATTAAGGCAAGACCGCGTTATTGTGAAGAGTGCTTTACAAGAATACACAGATGTTTTCCCGTATGGGCGGATTGAAGAAAAAAAGGGAGCCAATGTATGGGACGAAGTGTTAGAAGGTGAAGTTATCCCTATTTATAAAGAACTCAATAACTTAGAGCATCAAAACCCAATAGGAGTAATGGCTGTATATGTAGATAAAGCGTATTTTTATGATATTTTGGATGATTTTGAAATGCAAGGTGTTGGAATGTGCTATTTATTGAATGAGGATGGAAATGAAATAAACGGCATACAAATTCCGAAAGAGAATAGTAAAAGATATATTTACCCATTAACGAGCAATGATTGGTCACTTTTATGTATACAAAATATAGATAAAATTAATTTAGATCTTGTTTTGATTCGGTGGCTTGCAATAGGCCTATTCCTAGTATTGGTTGTTTTAATGGTGCTTATAAGCATTGCCATGTCCCGTACTATATCAAAACCTATTATTGATTTGGAATATTCAATGAAAGAATTTTCCAGGGGGAATTTTGATATGACCATCTCTGCTAAATATAATGATGAGATTGGTAATTTACGCAGATGCTATAATCAGATGATTTTAGATATGGGCCGATTAGTAGAAAGAAACTTACAGGAAGAAAAATTAAAGCAGGAGGCTCAAATAAAAATGCTGCAAATGCAGATTAACCCTCATTTTTTTTATAATACATTAGATACCATCCACTGGTTAGCACAGATACATGGAGAGAATGAAATTGTTGAGGTTTCACAGGCATTTGGAAAATTGATGAGGTTTTCTTTGGAAAAAAATGAAATAATACCGTTCGAAAAGGAACTAGATGCTATCGATAACTATATGAAGATACAGTTTTATAGATTTGGAAATCAGTTATCTTTAGACGAGAAGATTGAAGAAGATTTGTATTATGAGTACATACCAAAACATATTATACTTCCAATAGTAGAAAATGCTATAGAACACGGTTTCGCTGGAATGGAAGATGAAAAAAAACTTATAATCAGAGGCAAAATTAATGATGACCAGATTATAGTAGATGTATTTGATAACGGATGTGGGATTAATAAGGAACAAATAGAAGATATATTGTACCGTAAGAACATATCGAAAGAAAAACATATGTCAATCGGCCTTGCAAATGTGCAGCAAAGATTAGCGTTATTATATGGAGAAAAGGCGGGTATCAAAATAAATAGTAAAAAAGATATGGGTACTGTTGTGTCTGTATTTTTACCGATGAATAGAAGAGGTGAGTAGCTATATGAAAGGAAAAGACTTTTTAAAAGACATTTGGAATATGGTGGAGGTAAATAGACCGGGATTTGTTTTGGAAGAGCCGGCATTTCGTTATCAGAGCCTGAGCGTGAATAAAAGTATTGAGCAAATATATCAAAACCGTTATCAGAAATACGAAGCTTTAAATGCAGGAAGAACAGATAATGTGGGAGTAATGGACTGCATGTTTGGTACACATATATTGCCGTGTCTTTTTGGCGGAGAAGAACGGGTTTTTGCTGATGGACATACTTATTTGGAAGGCCCGATTATTTTTTCGCCGGAGGATGTGTACAAATTAAAAGTGAATGATATTAAGACGGGGGTAATTGGCCGGCAAATTGAGATATTGAAATATATGGCCGATAAAACCCAGGGAGAGATTCCAATTCGGGTGGGTGATATTCAGAATCCATTGGGTATTTTGGATATGATGTGGGAGACAGCAGATTTTTATTGTTCGTTGCTGGAAGAATCGGATGCTGTTCATAAAGCATTGGAAATTATAACCGAAGTAGAAATTGAGTATATCCATGAAATGTATAAGATTAGTGAAAACATTGTGCCGCTTTCCTGGCCGTTTATTTGGGCACCGAAAGAAAAGGGCGTATATCTTGCTGATGATACAATGGGTATGATTTCTCCGGATATGTATGAGGAATTCGGTGTTACTTATAATAATAAAATATCAGAAGAATTTGGTGGTATTATGTTGCATAGCTGTACTACAAAAGAAGAATATTTTGATAAAATTATGAAAAATAAAAATATTCGCTCTATAAATTTCGCCTCACAATATTCATCGGATATGAATAAAATCTATGAATTTTTTGGAGGGAAGGTTGTAATAATTCCTCATTATTGCCATACTGACAATCCTCAAATTGGTACAGTGACAGAATTTTTAGAAAAAGTTATTTCTTGTTGGAAGCCCGGGTATCCGTCAATAATTTACATTATGGAGAATCCGGAACAACTGATACAACAGGATGTATATGAAGTTTTTTGTAAGTATTTCAATTTAGGAGATTAGTATGAATGATAGAGAACGAGCGGAACTATTGGTATCCAAAATGACATTTGCTGAGAAAATGGCGCAGATGCGGTACGATGCACTGCCTATCGAACGACTTGGAATTCCCGCATATAACTGGTGGAATGAGTGCTTGCATGGTGTGGCAAGATCAGGAAGAGCAACCGTGTTTCCGCAGGCAATTGGCATGGCATCCAGCTTTAATACGGAGTTAATGTATGCGGTGGCAGATGCTATATCAGATGAAGCCAGGGCAAAATATAATGAATATAAGAAGTTTGGAGAAACAGAAATTTATCAGGGCCTGACGATGTGGTCGCCGAATATAAATATTTTCAGGGATCCGCGCTGGGGCAGGGGGCAGGAAACATATGGCGAAGATCCATATTTGACAGGGAGAATGGCAGTTGCATTTATTCAGGGATTGCAGGGAAATGGCAGATATCGAAAAGTAGATGCTACGATTAAGCATTATGCAGTTCACAGCGGTCCGGAAGACCAAAGACATGGTTTTAATGCGGAAGTAACGCAGAAGGATTTGTATGAAACTTATTTGTGGGCTTTCAAATATTGCATAGATAATGCAGACCCTTCTGCGGTGATGGGAGCCTATAATAGTGTAAATGGTGATCTTTGCAGTGCCGGTAAGAAAATGCTCCGGGAAATTCTCCGCCAGGAATTGCATTTCGATGGTTATGTTGTATCAGATTGCGGTGCAATCTGTGACATTAACAAATATCATAAGGCAACTAAAAATGAAGCAGAGAGTGCTGCGATGGCGGTTAATAATGGCTGTGACCTAAATTGCGGAAACGCTTATAAATGGTTGAAGACAGCGGCAACAATGGGATTGGTATCAGAAGAAACTATCACAGATTCTGTGGTTCGTCTTTTTACAGCCAGATATCGACTGGGAATGTTTGATACAGATTGTGAGTATGATAAGATACCTTATGAAGTTGTGGAATGTGAAAAACATAGAGAGTTAAATCGGAAAATGGCTCAGGAAAGCATCGTGTTATTAAAAAACGATGGCATACTGCCGCTGAAAGAGGATGTAAGAATTGCAGTGATTGGTCCGAATGCAGATGATGTATCCGTTTTATTGGGGAATTATAATGGAACACCTTCATATTATACGACAATTTTGAGAGGGATACAGGAGAATGCGAAAGGACAGGTGCTGTATGCCAGAGGCTGTGAGTTATATGATGATGCTGTTCGTGAGTGGGCAGAGAAACCAATGAGAGAAGCGATAATAGCTGCACAGAAATCAGATGTGGTGGTTTTGGTTATGGGCCTGAATCCTTATATGGAAGGAGAAGAAGGCGATGAATATAATGGCTTTTTATCTGGAGACAAAAAAGACCTGGAATTTCCGGCGCCCCAAAAAAAATTATATGAGGCAATTGTAAAGACCGGGAAAAAAATAGTGTTTGTTAATGTATCAGGAAGTTGTTTGAACTTATACAATCAGGACAGGGAATGCTCAGCAGTGCTGCAGTGTTTCTATCCGGGAGCGGAAGGCGGAAGAGCATTTGCAGACATTTTATATGGACATGTCAGTCCCAGTGGAAGACTGCCGGTCACGTTTTATCGGTCTGTAGAAGACCTGCCTTTATTTAAAGACTATTCAATGGATAATAGAACTTACAAATTTTATAAAGGGAAACCAGTTTATGAATTTGGTTATGGCCTCACCTTTTCTGAAATCCAGGAAAAATGGGTGGATGAGAACCATGTTGAAGTCCACAATGTGGGGGAATATGATACTGCATATACAGTATTAAAATATGAATGGATACCGCACAAAAGTTTGTGTGGATTTCAAAAGATTTTTTTACGGAAAGGCGAAACAATAGAGGTTCGTTTTTAGTGTGGATAAAAGATTTATAATAGGGCTGACTAACTGGAAAACATCTGTAGATAGTCAGGAAGGAGGACACAAAAGATGGTATTCAAGGAGTTTACGGCAGAACAATTAAAACATATCATAGAAGGCAAAAATGCCTATGAAAGGATTCCGATGATTTATGATTTCTGGACCCCAGCAGAAAGATTGGGAAAAGATGAGGCAAGGGCGGTAGAATTGATGGAAGTGTATCCTTGTGATGCGCAGTTCATACAAATATGTATGCCGGACGTATCAGATGCACCTGCAGATGATCCGGAGTACAAATGGCTTTACAGAGAACAAAAGAAACAGGAATCAGCGAGCTATGACGCGCAGATATTAATCGAAGACTGGGAAGAGCTGGATGAGATTATTGCTCATTTTCCAGACCCCAAATATCCGGGGATATTTAAGGAGAAAGGAAAGGAAGACTCCAGATATAAAGTCGCCTGCTGGTGGTACTGTTTTTTTGAACGGCTATGGTCATTGCGGGGAATGGAAAATGCGCTGACGGATTTCTATTTTTATCCGGATGAAGTACACAGATTATTTCAGAAGCTGACAAATTTTTATATGCAGGTTATGGAGCGGGCTAAAAATGAACTTAATGCAGATGCTATATTCACGTCGGATGATATAGGTACACAGACAGGGCCTTTTTTTTCCGAGAAAATTTTTGTTGAATTTTTTAAACCCTATTATAAACAGCTGTTTGATAAGGCCCATTCTCTGGACATGCATTTCTGGTTACATTCATGTGGAAATATTGAATTATTTTTACCGCACTTCATTGAAATTGGTTTGGATGTGATTCATCCAATTCAGAAATATACGATGGAAGAAGCAAGAATTGCAAAGTTATATGGTGATAAGATCTGTATCTGGGCCGGATTTGATGTACAGAAGACCATTCCATTTGGAACGGGTGATGAAGTTCGAGAAGAAGTAAGATTTATGATAGACACATATGCCCGTAAAAACGGCAGATTTATGCTGGCCTGTGGAAATCGCATCACATCTGACTGCTCAATAGACTCCTTTGAGGCGTTGCTGGGAGAATCTTATGATTACGGAAACGAAAAAATGAAAAATTTGGTTCATGCGGAAGAGGTTTAAGGCAGTGCCTGAAGCGGAACGCCGGAGTTTCGGATCAAGTTAGCTCAAGGGAACAGTTCAGGCTTGCCTGAACTGTTACGGCTTGAGGATGGTTCACAAACTCATTCGCCAAAAACTATTGACTTTTAGGTGTGATATGCTAAAATTATCGTGACATGCATAGATACAATCGTTCTATCATGCAAATATAGGCCTGACAGTTTTTTCTGTGAAAAGCTCATCGGACAGGGCTGGCCGCTGCCGCGGGTGGCGATAGCGCCACATTTATTGATCGAGTTAAAAGCTCAGTTTTATAAGTTGGTTACTTTATAACCTGCAAATGCATACCACTTGTGAAATGTTCAATAGAGGAGTAGTAAAAGTATATTTGCTGTATAGACTCTGATAAGAGGACAAATTGATTGTATACGCTGTGCGGATATTCTATCTTTCCAGAGGAAAGGCGGACTTTATAACCCATAATGTATATGACAGGTAGTGTTGCTTTTGCACACTGCCTTTTTTGATATAGGAAATTATTCTGAAATTTCCTATTGCGAATGTTTTCTGTTTTGTGTTTTATATCTGCAAAACTTAACGAAATCACAGATACACAGGAGAAAGAAGAATGGATAAAAAGCGACAATTACAGGCACCGATTTACAGCGCTCTGGAGCGCTTCCGCAAGCAGCGGGTCGTACCTTTTGACGTGCCGGGCCATAAAAGAGGCAGAGGGAATCCGGAGCTGGTGGAACTGCTGGGGGAAAAATGCGTCGGAATCGATGTGAATTCCATGAAACCGCTGGATAATCTCTGCCATCCGGTTTCTGTAATCAAGGAGGCGGAGGAACTGGCGGCGGATGCGTTTGGCGCGGCACATGCCTTTCTGATGGTGGGCGGAACGACCTCCTCTGTGCAGAGCATGGTTCTCTCCGCGTGCAAAGCGGGGGATAAGATTATACTGCCCAGAAATGTACATAAAAGCGTGATCAATGCGCTGGTGCTTTGCGGAGCCGTTCCGGTATATATTGACCCGAAAGTAGACCAGCTGCTGGGGATTCCGCTGGGGATGGAGCTGGAGGATGTACGCAGTGCGATTGAAGAGCATCCAGATGCCTCCGCGGTCTTTGTTAATAATCCGACTTATTATGGAATCTGTTCTGATATCAGGAGCATTGTGGAGCTGGCGCACAGCAAGGGAATGCTGGTGCTGGCAGACGAGGCTCACGGGACGCATCTTTATTTCGGCCAGGGTCTGCCCTGTTCTGGTATGGAGGCGGGGGCAGATATGGCCGCAGTCAGTATGCATAAATCCGGAGGGAGCCTGACGCAGAGTTCCCTGCTGCTTCTGGGACCGGGCATGAACGAGCGCTATGTCTCCCAGATCGTGAACCTTACGCAGACGACCAGTGCTTCCTATCTGTTAATGGCAAGCCTGGACATCTCGAGGAGGAACCTGGCGTTAAGAGGCGAGGAGACTTTCCAGAAGGTAGCGCAGATGGCGGAATACGCCAGAGAGGAGATCAATGGGATCGGTGGGTATTATGCCTATGGTTCCGAACTAAAGAACGGCGGCAGTATCTTTGATTTCGATGTGACCAAGCTGGCTGTCTATACGCGGGACATCGGGCTGGCCGGGATTGAGGTTTATGACCTGCTGCGTGATGAGTATGACATACAGATTGAATTCGGGGATATCAGTAATATATTGGCCTATATATCTATCGGGGACCGGCTGCAGGACATAGAGCGGCTTGTGGGGGCTCTGGCGGATATCAAGCGGCTGTACCGGGAGCCAAAGAAGAATGTTTTTCTGGCGGAATATATCGCCCCGGTTGTGGTAACAACGCCGCAGCAGGCATTTTATGCGGAGAAGGAGAGCCTGCCGATTGAGGAGACCGCGGGAAGGGTCTGCGGGGAATTTGTTATGTGTTATCCTCCGGGAATCCCAATTCTGGCTCCGGGCGAGCAGATTACGGAAAAACTGATCCACTATATCCGGTTTGCACAGGATAAGGGATGTTCTATGCAGGGGCCGGAGAGCCTGGATCTTTCAAGGCTGAATGTGCTAAAGGAGGATGGTTGATGGATTTTTGGGTAAGTGAGATGCATACCAATAATGTAAAGATCTCGATTCGTGCAGAGAGGCAGCTGTTTAGCGCGCAGAGCGAATTTCAGCGGCTGGATATTTTCGAGACGCCTGAATTCGGAAAAGTACTGACCTCGAACGGAAATGTGATATTTACGGAGAAAGATGAATTTATTTACGATGAAATGATTGTCCATGTGCCTATGGCGGTGCATCCTCATGTCAAAAATGTACTGGTGCTGGGCGGCGGGGACGGCGGAGTGGCGAGAGAGCTGTCGTATTATGAGGAGATAGAGCATATTGATGTAGTCGAGGCGGACCAGCTGTTTGTCTATGCGTGCCGGGAACATTTTCCGGAGGATGCAAACGGGCTGGATGACGACAGGGTGTCTATGTATTATGAGGACGGACTGAAGTTCCTGCGCTCCAGACAGGATGCCTATGACCTGATCATTAATGACTGTACGGATCCCCTGGGGCATGCAGCGGGGCTGTTCACCAAGGAATTTTACGGAAGCTGTTTCCAGGCGCTGCATGAGGACGGGATCATGGTGTATCAGCATGGAAGTCCTTTCTATGCTGAGGACGAGGAAAGCTGCCGGATCATGCACAGAAAAGCATACCGCAGTTTTCCCGTAAACAGGGTCTATCAGGCCCATATCCCCACCTGCCCTGCAGGCTACTGGCTGTTCGGCTTTGCATCGAAAAAGTACCATCCACTCAGAAACCTGGACGCTAAGAGATGGAGAGAACGGGAAATACAGACGAGATATTACACGACAAACTTGCATACAGGGGCATTTATGCTCCCCAGATATGTGGAGGATTTATTAGAAGAGGAGGAAGTTTGATATGAGCAGAATATTAGTGATCGGTTGTGGAGGCGTTGCTTCGGTTGCCATCAGAAAATGCTGTCAGAATGAGAAGGTATTTACGGAACTTTGTATTGCAAGCAGGACAAAAGCGAAGTGCGATGCACTTAGGGAAAAGCTGGAAGGGAAAACATCCGTAAAAATTACAACCGCACAGGTGGACGCAGACCATGTATCGGAGGCTGCGGCATTGATCCGCAGTTATCAGCCGGATGCGGTTTTGAATCTGGCGCTGCCATATCAGGATCTCTCTATCATGGAAGCCTGTCTGGAGTGCGGCGTCCATTACATCGATTCCGCGAACTACGAGCCGGAGGATACGGATGATCACGCGTGGCGTGCAGTCTATGAAAAACGCTGCAGGGAGAAAGGATTTACCGCGTATTTTGATTACAGCTGGCAGTGGGAGTACAATGAAAAATTTCGGGAAAAGAATCTCACCGCGCTGCTTGGATCCGGATTTGACCCCGGGGTGACAAGTGTATTTACCGCCTATGCAATGAAACATTATTTTGACGAGATCCATACGATTGATATACTGGATTGCAACGGCGGGGACCACGGCTATCCGTTTGCAACCAATTTTAACCCGGAGATCAATCTGAGAGAGGTGTCTGCAAACGGAAGCTACTGGGAGGACGGCCACTGGGTAGAGACTGAACCGATGGAAATAAAGCGCACCTATGATTTTCCACAGGTGGGGCCAAAAGAGATGTATCTTCTGCACCATGAGGAGATCGAATCTCTGGCCGTGCATGTTCCGGGAGTGAAGCGTATCCGTTTCTTCATGACCTTTGGAGAGAGCTATCTCACCCATATGAAATGCCTGGAAAATGTAGGGATGCTCTCCACCAGCCCGATTGTTTTTGAGGGAAAGGAAATTGTCCCCATCCAGTTTCTGAAAGCGCTGCTTCCGGATCCTGCCACACTCGGACCGCGCACAAAGGGAAAGACGAATATTGGATGTATTTATACAGGCGTGAAGGATGGACAGGAGAAAACCATCTATATCTATAACGTGTGCGATCACGAGGAATGCTACCGGGAGGTGGAAAGCCAGGCTATCAGTTATACCACAGGGGTACCGGCGATGATCGGGACTGCATTGGTTGCTTCGGGTATTTGGAATAAAAGGGGTGCTGTGAACCTGGAAGAACTGGATCCGGATCCGTTTATGGATATGCTGAACCAGTACGGCCTTCCCTGGGTGGTGGATGAAAATCCTGAAACCGTGGAGTAGGGGAACCCACATCCGGCAGGAGGTACGGCAGGGGGATGGAACTAACAACAAGGAAAGCTCAAGTATCTCCTCGTGATTTCAGACAGGTCTGAACTGTTACGCATCCAGCCCATTGAAATTCGCCTGCGGCGAAGGGCTGAATGCCGGCAACCACTATGCTTTCTTACGGTCTGCGCAGTAAATGCGCAGACCTGTCTGAACTTTTACTCGGCAGGCCGCATAATCATGAAAACACGAGGAAAGAGTAGTGAAAGAAAACTTATTAAGAACAGAAGACCTTAGGACACCGGTTTATCTTGTGGATGAAGCAAAACTGGAGCATAATCTGGAGATACTTGAAAGCGTGCAGGAGGAGACAGGATGCAGAATACTTCTGGCTCAGAAAGCATTTTCCATGTATCGGGTGTATCCGATGGTCCGGCATTATCTTGCGGGCGCTACCGCAAGCGGACTGTATGAGGCGAGGCTAGCTGCGGAGGAGATGGGCGGAGAGAATCACGTATTTTCTCCTGCGTATACCGCAGAAGAGATGGAGAAGCTCTGCAGGATTTGCAGCCATATCAGCTTCAATTCGATTGCACAGCTTGAGCGCCACCGGCCCTTGTGGGAAACGAAGGGGATCAGTGCAGGGCTTCGGATTAACCCGGAGTACTCTACTCAGGAGGGGCCTGCCATTTATGATCCCTGTGCGCCGGGATCGAGGCTTGGAATCCGGCGGGATCAGTTTCCGGAGCGGCTTCCGGCAGGGGTGGAAGGCCTGCATGTCCATACACTCTGTGAGCAGGATGCGGCCCCGCTTGTGGAGACGTTCGAGGCGGTGGAGGAGAAGTTCGGGGAATACCTTCACCAGATTCGATGGCTTAATCTCGGAGGCGGACACCACATCACAAGGCCGGGATATGATATTGCTGTATTGAAGGACCTGCTCTGCCGGATACGGGATACCTACCATGTACAGGTTTATCTGGAGCCAGGGGAAGCGGTTGCACTGAGTGCAGGATATCTGATCACGGAAGTGATGGATATTGTGGAGAATGTACCTCCGGTTTTGATACTCGATGCATCCGCAGCCTGCCATATGCCGGATGTGCTGGAGATGCCTTACCGCCCTCCTCTGAGGGATAGCGGTAAACCGGGGGAAAAGGCGGTTACATGCACTCTTGGCTGCAGAACCTGTCTGGCAGGGGATGTAATTGGAGATTACAGCTTTGACGAGATGCCCAGAATCGGGGAACGCCTGGTGTTTGAAGATATGGCAATCTACACGATGGTGAAAAATAATACTTTTAACGGTATGCCGCTGCCGGACATTGCGCTTCTCAGAAAAGACGGGATGTGCGAGGTTGTAAAACGGTTTGGCTATCAAGATTTTAAGGAGCGTTTATCCTGATGAATAAGTTGACAACGCCGCGGGAAGACGGCTATTTTATGCCTGCAGAATTTGCGCCTCACGAGGCTGTTATTTTAATCTGGCCGGTGCGGCCGGGAAGCTGGGGAAAGAATCCTGAGAGGGCAAGGAAGGCATTTTTAGAGATTATACGAGAGGCATCCCGGAGTGAAAAAGTATATTTACTGGCAGACCGGGAACATAAGGAAGAGGCGGTACGCGCGGCAGGCAGGTTTGCGGAAGTTCTGGCAGTGGGGAGCGATGATGCCTGGGCCAGGGACGTGGCCCCCACTTTCGTAACCAATGGAAGGGATGTCAGGGGCATCAGCTGGCGTTTTAATGCCTGGGGCGGCAGCATAGACGGCTTGTATGCCTCCTGGGATAAAGACGATGCGGTTGCAGGTGTGCTTCTGGACAAACTGGGTTATTTCTGCTATGATGCCGGAGATTTTGTGCTGGAGGGCGGTTCTATCCATTCTGATGGGGAGGGAACCATATTGACAACAAGGAGCTGCCTGCTCAGCCCCGGCAGGAATCCGCGGCTGTCAAAGCTGCAGATTGAGGATAAATTAAAGCAATATCTGGGAGCCGAAAAGATATTGTGGCTGCCCAGGGGAATCTATATGGATGAGACGAATGAACATGTGGATAACGTCTGTGCGTTTACTGCGCCAGGAGAGGTTGTGCTTGCCTGGACAGATGACCGTGAGGATCCCCAGTATGAACTTTCCAGGGCCTGCCTGGATTATCTGGAAAAACAGACGGATGCAAAAGGCCGCCGGCTGACCGTGCACAGGCTGCCTATACCTGATGTACCCGTGAGGGTCACACGAGAAGAAGTGGAGCAGTTTGTGTTTGAAGCCGGAGAAGATATGCGGGAAGCCGGGGAACGGCTGGCCGCCAGTTATGTGAATTTTTATTTTACCAACGATGCCGTGCTGGTGCCTCAGTTCGGTGGTGACAATGAAGAAAGTGACAGGCGTGCGCTGGAAATACTGCGGCCCCTGTGTCCGGGACGCAGGGTGACAGGGATAGACAGCAGGGCGATTTTGCTTGGAGGCGGCAATATCCACTGTATTACCCAGCAGATTCCAGAAGGAGGAGGAAATGAGTGAGGTTACGGTTGCTGTGATTCAGATGCAGTGTACTGCAGATGTACAGCAGAATATGAAAACAGCAGAACGGCTGGTCAGGCAGGCGGCAGAGCAGGGCGGTCAGGTGATTCTGCTTCCGGAACTGTTCGAGCGGCAGTATTTCTGCCAGGAACGGCGATATGAATACTATAGCTATGCGCTTCCGACAGAGGACAATCCTGCGGTGCGTGCAATGCAGAACCTGGCAGGTGAGCTGGGGCTTGTGATTGTGGTCAGCTTTTATGAGCGGGCGCAGAACACACTGTATAACTCTGCTGCTGTGGTGGATGCAGACGGCAGCCTGCTGGGAGTGTACCGGAAGACACATATTCCGGATGATCATTTTTATCAGGAAAAATTTTATTTTACACCGGGAGACACCGGATTTACCGTGTGGGATACAAGATATGGCCGGATTGGAGTCGGGATCTGCTGGGATCAGTGGTTTCCGGAGACGGCTAGAAGCCTGGCGTTGAAAGGAGCGGATGTGATCCTGTATCCGACTGCCATAGGCAGTGAACCGATTCTGGACTGTGACAGCTCGGGACATTGGAGAAGAGCTATGCAGGGCCACGCGGCGGTCAATATCGTGCCGGTGGCGGCTGCCAACAGGTTCGGGCTGGAAAAAGTAGAGCCATGTCCGGAAAATGCGGGCCAGAGTTCCAGCCTGGTGTTCTATGGCAGCAGTTTTATAACCGATGAAACAGGAGCAGTTCTGTGCCAGGCGGGCAGAGATACGGAAAACGTGCTGTGCGCCCGGTTTGATTTCGAGAAGATCAGAAGAGAAAGGCTGGAATGGGGGCTTTTCAGGGATCGGAGGCCAGAGTGGTATTGAGTTGACGAGATTTAGACTCGTCGACGGATGGGGGGCGCACCGTAAAGGGATAGCCGGGAAGCGCCGGAAGAGTATATGCCCGGCGGAAGTGCAACCCGTACATTAAGAAATTCTAAGCAGAAAAAGGCAGAAAATTGGAGCACAGCTGACACATCGTAAGAAATCTGATGATTTCTCACGCTGGGTCAGCAGAAAACGCGCTTCGGAAGCACGTTTTCTCTCCAATTTTCTGCCTTTTTCTGCTAAGAATTTCTAAGATGTACTCCAGTATTTCCGCCG
>OBZW01000693.1_pt1 | contig 16133 bp, 17 predicted proteins | sample 1477021 | NCBI WGS metagenome assembly OBZW01 (sample SAMEA2580262, study PRJEB22360) | human gut metagenome | biome: human gut; feature: human-associated habitat; material: faeces | place: Denmark | collected 2008/2010
AATTTCTTAGGTCCGCGGCCGCGTTTTTGAAAGGACATGGATGTTCTCCGGGAGGTTTTCGGCTATCCCTTTATGGAGCGCCCCCATCCGCGCCGAGACTAAAGCTCGCCGCTAAATCCCGATTTTTTTGGGTTCCCTATCCATTATTTTTTAGTTTTATGATATAATTTTTTTATGGTTTATATAACAGAAGCGTTATAAAATGAATCAAATAATTACGTAAAGTGAGGTATTGCAATGAACATTACAGAAGCAATTCAATCACGCAGAAGTATCCGGAACTTCAAGAACACCCCGGTCCCGGAAGACCTTCTGCGCAGGCTGGCCGATGCCGGCAGGCTCGCGCCCAGTGCCAGCAATCTACAGGCATGGAAATTTTTCTTTGTCACCGAACCGGACCTCGTCGCAAAAGTGGACATGTTCAGTCCCGGACTCAGCGGCCATCCGCCCGTCATCCTGGTAATCTGTTCCGACATGGAATATGCCCTTGGCCACTCCCGCAATGCTGAAATATACGGCTGTATGATGGACGCCTCCATGGCGGCCGAAAACATCATGCTGGCGGCACTCGAAGAGGGCCTCGGCACCTGCGCCATCAAGTCCTACACCGATGCCGCCGTGCGCAAACTCCTCTGTCTCCCCGATACATACCGCATAGAAATGCTAATGTCCATAGGCTACCCTGAAGGAGACCCAAGAGACCCCAGAAGAAAACCCCTGGAAGAAATCCTATACTTCAATCAATGGGAGGAAAACAAATGAAAAACAAAGAAGCCAGCCTCGAACTCTTAATCTACATGATAACCAGCGCCGCCGGCCTGGAAAACGAGCCCCACATCTACGGCCCCCTCCGATTAATAGAGGCCTCCCAGCGCCTGTGCCAACTCCACCTGGAGGATGACCCCGATAATCAGGACCTAAAAGACCTCATATCCATCATAGAAGAAGGCAAACACAAATGCACCTCCGACGAGCCCGCCTTCTACCAAATGCTCCAGGACGCCGCCGCCAAACTGGTAGACATAATCTAACAAAAAGCAAAACATTATTCTGCCACCCATACTGCCGTTCCGCCCGCTGGGCATGAGTTACGGGGTACCCTTTGGGTATACATTCCCCTGCATAACTGCCCCCCCTGCCAACAGTCTCCCAAATTTCAGAACTATACATCCTCCACCAAGCATCCCCCCGCGCCGCCGCCTCCGTCCGCCATCTCCGACCACCCGGCCGGATGAGCGCCGCCTTCCCGGGATGGTGAATGAGACGCCGGAGGGGATTTGAGCAGGTGTTTTTAGATGCCTAAAGTGTGCCGTGTTTCCGTTAGGATAAAATAGAAAAATCTGATGGACAAACTTTGCTTTCCCAAGCAAAGTTTGAAGCAACTAAGGCGCCAAATCATCAGATTTGGCGCTGCATGTTGCTGGTTCCATCAGATTTTTCTATTTTATCCTTACGGAAACTAGGCTAAACGCCCGGTATCCAAAAACACCTGCTCAAATCCCCTCCGGCGTCTCATTCACCATCCCGGGAAGGCGCCCCCCCTACTCTAAAAATTCCTTCAGTTCCGCCATAAAGGTGTTGACATCTTTAAACTCCCGATACACGGAAGCGAACCGCACATAAGCCACCGGATCCAGCGCCCTAAGCTTGTCCATCACAATCTCACCGATCATACTGCTTGGTATCTCTTTTTCCTCGCGGTTAAATATCTCCAGTTCCACGGCATCTATTGTCCGCTGAATCTCCGATGCCGGAACCGGTCTTTTATAGCAGGCGCTTAAAATGCCCTGCTCAATCTTCGCGCGATCATACTGTTCTCTGTTATTGTCTTTCTTGATCACGATCAGCGGAATAGTTTCAACCTTTTCATAGGTTGTGAAACGTTTTCCACACTCGTCACAGGAACGTCTTCTGCGTATAGAATTATTATCTTCTGCAGGCCTAGAATCAATTACTCTTGTGTCGGGGTTTCCACAATAAGGACATTTCATAATATATTCCGCCTTTCCTCCCATTTCTTCCCCCATTATACACAATAACTAGAACTTTTGCAAAAACTTTTCCTCCCTTATTTCCACTAAAATAATATCGGGGCCAATCTTCTTGATGCAGTGCCACGGAATGACATATTCACAGTCTGTTCCGAGGAAACCGCAGATTTTCCCCGGACCCGGAATAATGATGGCCTCCACCCGGCCCTCTTTGATGTCGATATCCACATCCACAACGCATCCAAGCCTTTTACAGTCGCATACATTAATAACTTCCTTTTCCCGCAATTCACATAATCTCATAATCTCACCACACCAAAAATGCCCGCATACAGCAGCAGCTTCTCTCACTGTTACTATATGCGGGCACTCTGAAATGCGTGTTAAATTGCCATTACCTTTTCACTCTCAAATGCTTTTGCAATCACACCGATTAATACGGCTCCCAGAACAAGTGTTACGCCCAGTGTCATCCCATACTGCATCATGGTCACTTCCTGCGTCAGAATACCCTGCAGCGTAAGCGATGTGTTATAGATCGGCACGGCATAGAACCATTCGTGCGGAGTCTTTGTTGTAAACATTGTCGTGATCCCAAGCACCAGAACCAGCATGTAAACCGGCATCACGTAAGAATTGGCCTCCTTCACGGTCTTGGCAAATACGGATACCAGGACGATAATTGCCGAATACAGGAATGCAATTGCCACAAGCAAAGCGGCCATCATCCCGATCTGCTTTGGATTCAACGACAGATCCAGCCCCATATCTCCGCCCATTCCGCTCATCATCTGCGGCATAAAGGCAACCATTGCACCCACATATACGACAGAGGATACTCCGGAGATAATCATCAGTGAAAATACTTTTCCAAGTACAATGGAGCTTCTCTTGATCGGGGAGACCAGTAGGCTTGCCATCGTGCCCCTTTCCTTTTCCCCGGCTACCATATCGGTTCCGATTCCCATAGCCCCGGCAAATAACAGGATGGTTACAAAATAAGGAAGCATCATTCCCAGAACCTTGCCGCTGGCTTTCTCCTCGTCCTGAATGACCATTTCAGGATTATCCGAATTTACTGTAAATACAGTAAGCCCTTCCATGTCCTCCACACGGTCGGATAAGAGCAGCTGTCTGTATGACTCCAGGACACCATTTGATATTGTGTCATATGCCGCGCGTGAATAGTCTTCCGACGGGTTATAATATGTCTTAACCTGAGGGGTTGGCGCTCCTGTCTGATAACTGGTAACCTCATCCAAAAAACCTTCCGGAAATTCGATCAGCAGGTCTGCCCCTCCGTTTTTAATCATACCTTCGGTCTCGGCCCTGTCGCTGACCGTATATACATCGCATTCTTTGTCCGCGGCCTTTAAAAATTCTTCAAAACCTGCCGGCGCATTCTGGAGATATACGATCGCCTTGTGCGATTCGACGTCTTCCTGAGCGTTGCTGCTCAGACTGCTGACCAGAGTCATAATACCAACCATAATAATCACCGGAAGGAAAAATACTGAGAAGATCATCTTCTTGTCTTTGAAAACCCTTGCCAGCTCTTTCCCGCATATCTGTTTAATCCCGCTCATCTTACTTTCCTCCCTTCTGAATTCTGTAAAGTTCGAAAAAGGCGTCTTCCAGATCCTCTGTGTTTGTATCGTGAAGTATCTGATCCAGACTTCCCTCAGCCACCTTACACCCATCAATGATAATTCCGATCCTGTCACAGATTTTTTCAGCTTCTGACATGACATGCGTGGAGATAATCACCAGCTTGCCTTCGTCCCTTAATTTTCTTAAATAATCAGTAACGCCGCGTGCTGTCACTACATCCAGCCCATTGGTCGGTTCGTCAAAGATTACGATATCAGGGTCATGAACCAGACATACCGCGATTGCAGCTTTCTGCGCCATACCTGTGGACAGCTCTTTGATCTTTTTCTGGGAAAAGTCTTTGATCCCAAAATATTCAAAAAGCTCCTCTTTTCTCGCTTTGAGCCTATCCTCCGGAATGTTATGTAATCTTCCGAAGAAATCAAACATATAATCCACAGAAAACTGAGGATCCAGCTTTATATCCCCTGTCAGGAAGCCGAGCTTCTCCCGCACCATTTCCGGTTCCTTCTGTACTTCATGGCCGGATACATAGATCTCGCCTTTTGTCGGCTTGATGATGGTAGAGATACACCGCAGCGTCGTTGTCTTCCCCGCGCCGTTTGGTCCCAGCAGGCCGTATATCTCGCCCGGTTTTGCCGTAAGGCTCAGGTCATTAACGGCAGTCTTTACGGGATTTGTCGTCTTGGATTCCTTCATCTGCTTTTTATTCAGTTTATAAATCTTGGTCAGGTTTTTGATCTCTATCATGATCTCCCTCCTCGTTCTGTACTATTGTGTTAATACAACTATATATCCTTGTTATTGATTTGTCAATATAAATATTTTAGTTATTATTCACGGGGCCATTCATCTTGCTGCACGGCATCCGAGTCAGTTTAGTGATGGGGTTCCCCGCCACAGGCGACTTTAAATGAGCCTGATGCGTTACTATGTACGGCTATAGGCCGTATATAGTAACATATTTTTCCTTCCTCAGCCCTTTCAATCTTGTCCCAAATAGATTACAATATAAAAAAATAAGGAGGACTATCCATGAAAGAAACTATCTTACTTTTTCACGTTCCTGATAAAGAAAAGCTGTTAAAAATCGAGATGGCACTTTTTCCCCTGCATGTTCGCCTGAAACATGTAAAAGAGGAAGAGTATCACCAGCCGCTCGGCGTACTGGCCGGCATAAAAGACGCGGTACCCGCCGAAGGAAATTATGCCGGAACCGCCCTACCCGATACCATGATCGTTTTCGCATTCTTTGATGACAACCGTCTCAACCAGGCACTGGCAGCGCTGAAGAAAAGCGGCGCCGGCCCTCTGCCCTACAAGGCGGTCCTAACTCCGACCAACCAATTCTGGACTGCCCACGAATGCTTTGCTGAACTGAAACGTGAACATGAGGCTATGACTCCTTAGCAGGAATCATAGCTTTTTTTCATAATATTTTTTTACGATGACGGTAACAAGGAAATACAGCATTAGTACTCCCCATGCCGTCCAGAATACTGCAAAGTTAAAAAATCCTGAAATTAAAAGAACCACATAACAGGCTCCCATAACAATCATGCCTGCCCAATATGAGGTTTTTTCATTAATCATTTTATTTCTCTCGTCAGATACTTTGAGACGTTCCTCTCGCAGAAGTTTTTCATTCTTAAGAAGTTTTTTTGCCTTTAAGATCTCTTTGACTGCGAAGAAAAGAACGGCTGCACCGGTTCCCGTAAAGACCCCGCATAAAAATCCCTCCTCATATTCCCCGCCTCTCAGCATCATCACAATCGCCGCTGCGATGGTAAGCAGCCCCACACCGCACATAAAAAAGTCTATTCTGATCCTGGCTTTTAGTTTCTCCCTGTACTCCTCGTCTGTCTTAGCCCCCTGTTGCAATGCTTTTATAAACATATATTTTCCTCCTCCAGATTAAAAATAAAAATATCCTCAATATTGACTCCAAAATACTGGGCAATCTTATGTGCCAGTATCAATGACGCATTATACCTGCCATTCTCCAGCGATATGATGGTCTGCCTTGTCACCTCAACTGCATCTGCAAGTTCACTCTGCGTAATCTTGCGTTCCTTCCTCAACTGCTGAATTTTATTTTCCAAAAACATCCCCCATTTCTGACCGTCGTGTTCAGCGCTGCTTTCCTCCATAAAACAAAGACTCCTTAAACGCTTTTATTCTGCGGTAGGACTTTTCCGGAAGAATCCCGGTCAACATCAGGCAGATCGCCATCCCAAAAAGGAATCCCTGAATCAGCTCCGGTGTATCCGCAAACTGTTGAAGCAGCAAAGCCAGCGCATGAAATGCAAGACCCAACTTTAATTCTCTCCTCATATCACCTTTTTTCATAATCACCGCTCTCCTTTGCCTCTAAAGAAAATGTATAGTTCGTTTTACATTTAAAGTATAGTACGCTTTACATTAAATGTCAAGCACATTTTACATTTTCCAGTGACGAGCTTTCGTCTCGGCGCTGATGGGAGACGTAACGCTCACTAACAGAGATGCCGTGGACATGAAAGCACCACCAATTCAATCTCCATACACGGCCCCCGTTTCAAGCCCCTCGCCTAGGAACGGATCATATCTCCCTACTGGATGCACCAGCTCCATAAAGGGATAGCCGAAAGCCGCCGTAAGAACATACCTGTCATTATAAATCGCTAAAGCGGATCTTAGTAATTCTAGGCGGAAACCAGCCGTGAAAATAGAGAGATTTTTTGATCCCGAATCAAAAAATCAGCTGGCCCAGCGCGAGAAATCATCAGATTTCTTACGATGTGTCAGCTGTGCTCCATTTTCATGGCTGGTTTCCGCCTAGAATTACTTAGGTCGTGTCCGCGATTTATAATGACAGGGATGTTCTTTCGGCGGGGTTTTGGTTGTCCCTGGCCTATCCCCTTGGCGCAATCTTCCCTCCGCCTGCCAGGCTGATTGTTCTTCCTGCGAGCCAGCTGTTCGCACTGTCCGCAGTGTCATAGTAAATGCTGTATCCTCCCGAATCTATATTGCTGCAGGATTGATCTGCATTCGTCAAAACATTTACGTAGGCGTCACCCGACAGTTTCCAGTCTGCATCTTCCGCCAGGGACACTTTTATGTATTTTCCTTTATTATCGCTGTTGATGCTGCCGCTGAAGCTGGAACTTTCTTTCAGCTTCAGATTCACGGTACTGATCTCGTCACAGATTATTCTGCCCTTCAGTTTTTGATCTATGGCAGTCAATGTCAGGTTTCCTCCGTTGCTGCCCGGGGTTCCCCAGTTGTTTATGTTGTTGCCAGATACTTTGGCCAGCACATTACCTTCGTACTTTAATTCCGAACTTTTAAGAATTACATCCGCCTTTGTATTTGTCACATAGAACAGCGGCCCTTCTGTCCTGGATGTCAGCTTTGTATCAGCTGCTTTCAGGTTTGAGGCCCCTTCCCCTTCGTTTTCGGAGCTGCTCCGGTACAGCAGCACACCGTTCTCACCGGAACCGGATAGGTCACAGCCGTTTAAGACTGCTGTGCTGCCGCCTTCTATCATCAGTATCTGGCTGTCATCCGCACTGCCCTCCAGCTTTTCTGCTGTTACTGTCCCGGCCGCAAAGATGCATGGACTGCCGGTACCGGACGACAGCACAGTGCCTCCCTGTACGAACACACTGCCGCTCTTCTCTGCCGCCACGGGCGCACAGCGGGTGCCGCTGGTGGTTACTTCTATATTCTCTGCTTTAATTCTGCCTCCATAGGTAGCCTTCAATCCCCTGGAAGAATTACCCGACGTACTGATCTTCACATGGTTCGCATGTATGAGTGCATCCGTCCCGGTTGCAAAAACTGCGTTCGCCCCCTCAGCCGCCGACGTGATCTCACTTTTGCTGATACTGGACTCGCTTCCTGCAGTTGTAGCAAATACCGCATTTACGCCATAATAATTGCTCTCATCCGCACTGGACGTGTTCCCCGACTTTGTCAGCTTCCCGTCTGTCATGGTAAGCGTCCCTCCGTTCTTTACCAACACGGCATTCTGGTTTTCGCTGCTGGTACTAATGGATTCCGATTCTGAGTTCTCACTCTTCCCGTCCACCTGCAGCATGCCGTTTAACTCAATGCTCCCCTGTGATTCCTCATCTATAAAATCTTGTTCCTGCTCTTCAACGATTACTTCCCCTGAATTTACTGAATCCGTATCTTTATCGTCTGTGCTCCCCTGATGGCTGCATCCGGTAAAGACATATAATAAAACCGCGGTCCCCAGAAATAACTGTATCACCCTTTTCTTCATCCAACCATCCTTTCTGCCCCTTATTACCTCACCATTGTATGAAGAAAATTTGAATACCATGTAGTAGAATTGTGTTTTTTCTGTGAACTGGAAATGACTGTATTTTAAGCCAACGTGTTTGCACTAATGGGCAAACTGGCTCTCATAAAGATTCTTATAGAACCCGCCCACTCTGAGCAGTTCTTCATGATTCCCCTGTTCAATAATGTTCCCGTCTTTCATCACAAGAATCACATCCGCTTCCCGTATGGTAGACAGGCGGTGTGCCACGATAAAGCTGGTTCTCCCCTCCATCATCTTCTGAAATGCTTCCTGTATCTTAATTTCCGTCCTTGTATCGATCGAAGAGGTTGCCTCATCCAGAATCAGCATAGGGGGCAGATTCAGCATAACTCTCGCAATACAGAGCAGCTGCTTCTGTCCCTGGGAAAGATTCCCGCCCTCCTCCTGGATCAGTGTATCATACCCGTCCTTCATCCGCTTAATAAATCCATGGGCGTGAGCGGCTTTGGCTGCAGCTACGATTTCCTCCCGCGGGGTGTCCGGGCGGCCATAGGCAATATTTTCCGCAACCGTGCCCGACTTCAGCCAGGTTTCCTGCAGCACCATCCCATAGTTTGCCCGCAGGCTGTCCCTGGTCACCTCCCGGATATCATGACCGCTCAGGATAATCTGTCCCGCATCCACGTCATAGAACCGCATCAGAAGGTTAATAAGCGTTGTCTTCCCACAGCCCGTTGGCCCCACAATGGCGATCTTCTGCCCGGGTTTCACATCCAGCTTCAGATGCTCCAGCAGCGGTACATCCTTTCTATACGAAAAAGAGACATTCTCCAGCTTCAGGCTGCCGTCCGCCTGCCCCATAACTATGGCGTCCCCGGAATCCGGGATCTCGGGCGTCTCCTCGATAAAATCAAAGACCCGTTTTGCACATGCAAATGCATTCTGCAGCTCCGTCACCACGCTGGAAATCTCATTAAAGGGCTTTGTATACTGGTTCGCATAACTCAGGAAACAGGACAGCTGTCCAACGGAAATCACCCCGCCTATCGCCGTGAATGCGCCCACAATCCCGACTCCCGCATATACAAGCCCGTTTACAAACCTCGTACTGGGATTGGTAATGGAAGAGAAGAATATGGCTTTCAGGCTTACTTCCTGCAGCCTGCGGTTGATCTCATCAAAACGTTCCAGCGCACGGTCCCCGTAACCAAAGGCCTGGACGACCTTCTGGTTTCCCACCATTTCATCCACCAGGGAAGTCATCTCCGCCCGCGCTTCAGACTGTGCCCTGAACATGGTGTACGTTCTTTTTGCTATAAAGCTGGCTACAAAAAGAGACAGCGGCGTGATCAAAATGACCACTAGGGAAATCCTCACATTGATAGAAAGCATAAAGATCAGCGTCCCGGCGATTGTCACAATCCCCGTGAACAGTTGTGTAAATCCCATCAGCAGTCCGTCTGAGAACTGCTCCACATCCGTGATAATCCTGCTGATTGTCTCGCCGTACTGATGGCTGTCAATATATTTTAAAGGAAGGATTTCCAGCTGCGCAAAGGCACGGGTCCTTACATCCTTTACAACACGGTAGGTAATCGTATTGTTGCACAGGTTCATCAGCCACTGCGCTGCACTCGTAATGAATATGACAGCGGCCAGAATCTTCAGAATATAGAAAATAGAGTCAAAATCCACCTGATTTGTTCCTATTATATAATCAATTGCATTTCCGGTCAGGATCGGTGCATACAGAGTCAGCGCAACGGATATCACCGCAAAGACCAGCGAGAGCACCAGATAATGCAGGTATGGCTTAATCAGGCGCAGGATTTTCTTAATAGTACCGTCATGATTTCGTGCCATCTTAGCCCACCTCCTCTCTGGAAAGCTGCGAGTAGCAGATCTCCCTGTAGACCTGGCAGTTCTCCAGCAGTTCCCCGTGCGTTCCGCAGCCTGCAATCTCCCCGTCATCCAGCACGAGAATCCGGTCCGCATACATAATAGAGGCCGCCCGCTGGGATACGATAAACACGGTCATTCCCGATGTGTCTTCTTTGAGCGCCTTTCGCAGCCGGGAATCTGTAGCAAAATCAAGCGCCGATGCGCTGTCATCCAAAATCAATACCTGGGGCCGCCGCACCAAAGCCCTTGCAATCGTAAGGCGCTGTTTCTGCCCGCCGGACAGATTTTTACCGCCCTCGCTGACCATGGTATCCAGCCCTTTCGGTTTTCCCTCCACGATTTCCAGCGCCTGGGCCGTCTTCAGTGCCGTTCTGATCTCGTCATCCGAGGCATTCTCTTTTCCCATTTTCATGTTTTCCCGGATCGTTCCATGGAAAAGGACCGCCTTCTGCGGAACAACGCCGGTTGTCCCCCTCAGATCATCCAGCCTCCATTCCCTCACGTCCGTTCCGTTCACACACACTGCGCCTTCACTGACATCATAAAAACGAGGGATCAGATTTACAAGCGTAGACTTACCGCAACCGGTTCCTCCGATGATTCCAATCGTCTCACCCGCGCCTGCACAAAATGAAATGTGCGACAGCGCAGGCTCCTGGCTGCCTTCATAGTAAAAGGTAACATCCCGCATCTCCACACGCGGCAGAGGATCTGCGGCAGATGCCGTTTTGGTTCCGTTCTGTATGGATCCCGCGCCATCCGTAATACCCGGCTTCAGGTCAAATACCTCATTGATTCTGCCCGCGGATGCCATCGCCTTTGTAAAAGAAACGATGAGATTGGCAAGCGCCACCAGCGCCAGCAGTATCTGCGTCATATAGTTCACAAGCGCAATGACTTCCCCCTGGGTAATCCGTCCTGCCTGCACCGCGCCCCCGCCGTACCAGACAACGGCGATGATGCCCAGGTTCACCAGCACATAGGTCAGGGGATTCAGCAGAGCCGATATCTTTCCGACTAGCTGCTGAAACCGCATCAGTGTGCCGCTTTTATCCTCAAACTCTGCTTTCTCCTGATTCTGTGTTCGAAACGCCCTGATCACACGAATTCCGGCCAGATTCTCCCGTGTAGAAAGAAGAACCTGGTCCAGGCTCTTCTGTACTTTTTTATACAGAGGAATCGTCAGCATCATAATGCCATATATTACAAGGGACAAGACCGGCACGGTGATCAAAAATATAACCGCTACCTTCACGTCGATCGTAAATGCCATAATCATTGCGCCAACCACAATAAACGGGGAACGCAGAAACAGCCTGAGCACCAGATTCACCCCAGACTGCACCTGATTAATATCGCTCGTCATGCGCACAACTAATGTAGAGCTCCCTGCTTTGTCTATCTCCGCATAGGACAGATCACCGATATGGCGGAACAATTCGTGCCTTAGCCCGGTGCCAAACCCAACGGCCGCCCTCGCCGCAAAATACTGTGCCAGAAGCGAACAGCTCAGCCCCAGCACGCCGAAAACAACAAGAACAGCGCCCATCTTCCATATATATGGCACATTCCGGTGCCGGATTCCCACATCAATAATCTGTGCCATAATCAGCGGTACAATCAGTTCAAATGTTGCCTCCAGCAGTTTAAACAGCGGCCCGATAATGCTTTCCTTTTTATACCCGTTTAAAAACGGCAGTAATCTTCTCACGCTTTTTTCCTCCAAGTCCGTTATATTGCACGACTGTATTGTAACAGACAATACCTCTACTGTAAATGTTTCCCATTATTGTAACAGTTCAGACAAGTCTGAACTGGTTACTATTCACGGCCCGGGGGCCGCGCATAGTAACGGCATCTGGGCCATTTAAAGTCGCCTGGGGCGAGGGCCCAGATGCCCGGCTTCATCACTTTAATTGTTCGGATGCCGTGCAGCGGGGTGCACGGCCCCGTGAATAGTAACCTGAACTATTATCAATTTTTTATTTTTTGAGCACGTTTTCTCCATAAAAGTATTGACTTTTTAATCTTAAAAGAATATTGTATTAGTTAAGTAATACAACTACCATTACACTAAATCATGGAGGGATGTTTCATGGAACCACTCATCAAAGTTGAGAACCTGCATAAAATCTACAATCCCGGCGAAAACGAAGTGCGTGCATTGGACGGTATCGATCTGGAAATCGGAAAAGGCGAGTTTGTCGCAATCATCGGGCACTCCGGTTCCGGAAAGTCTACACTGATGAACATGCTGGGCTGTCTTGACGTCCCCTCTTCGGGAAATTACTTTCTGAACGGACACGATGTCTCTAAACTGACAGACAACCAATTGTCAGATATACGCAATAAAGAGATCGGATTCATTTTCCAGGGATTTAACCTGATTGCCAATCTCGATGCTGTCGAAAATGTTGAGCTGCCGCTGATTTACCGCGGACTTGGGAAGCAGAAACGCCGCAGGATTGCGGTCGAAGCCTTGAAAAAGGTCGGATTGGGCACGCGGATGAAGCACAAGCCAAATGAGCTTTCCGGCGGTCAGCAGCAAAGGGTAGCTGTGGCGCGCGCCATTGCCGCACAGCCTCCAATCGTATTGGCCGATGAGCCGACCGGTAACCTGGACACCAAATCCACGAAGGAAATCATGGAGATTCTGAAAGGCCTCCATAAGGGAGGCCGCACCGTTATTATCATCACTCACGATGATGAGATCGCACAACAGGTCAACAGAGTCGTCCGCATCATTGACGGGCGTATCGAAAATGATTATCTGAATGAAGAAAGGGAAGGGGCATAATATGTTTTCCAAAAAGAAAAAAGAACAGGAAGAAATTTTAGACACCATTGATAACGATTTGACCGATGAAGATTTACTTACCGGGGATGATTCCTACGAACTGGAAGATGCCGAAGCGGCGAAGCCCCCTAAGAAGAAGCTTCCCGCCTGGATCATCATCCCGGTAATTGCGGTTCTGGGCATAGTGATCTTCGCGGCCTCAAAGCTAACCACTGGCAGCGGCAGCAACCAGGCGACAACACTGCAGGTTGCTGAAGTCACAACAGGCGATATTAAAGAAGTTTACAATGCAAGCGGAAAGATAGAAAGTGAAAACACGAAGACCTATTATTCTCCCGTCACTGCACCTGTTGCCATCTGCAACGCTGTTGTGGGCAATTCCGTAAAGGCCGGCGATCTCCTGGTGAGCTTTGACACAACAAATTTGGAGCGAGACAACCAGCAGGCACAACTGAGCCTGCAGTCCAGCCTCAATGCATCCCAGGCTACAAAGGCACAAAATGCCAAAGCCATTGACGCGGCAAATGCGGCATCTGCACAGGCTGCAGACCAGGCCAACCGGCTGGCTGATAAAGTAAACGACCTTGCTGCTCAGGTTGACGCCGCTTATGCACAATATCAGGCCAACCAGGCAGAGGCAGACGCCGCTGCCCCGGAACAGGAACGCCTGAAGAAAATCGTCGCGGAACAGCAGGAAATTATCAATACCAACCAGGCAGTGATCGATGAAATAAATACTAACTACGCGGGACGCCGCGCTGATCTTGAGGCTGCACTTGCAAAACCAGACGATCAGAGGACTGCTGATGACACTGCTGTGATTAAAGCACTTCAGCCGATTTTCAAAAAATACGATGATGCAGCACAAGCAATCAATGATGCCCAGCAGATAATCGACGAGACGGCACCTGGCATCAATAATGATCCCGTGAATGATGCCGGTTATGCACAGCTCAAGGCGCAGTATGATGCAGCCTACGCAGAATGGGAAGCAGCTTACAATGCGGCCAACGCACCGGCCACAGACCCCGGAATGTCCTCCGCAGAGCTGGCTAACCTGGATATCAGCGACAACCTTGCCGAACTCACGGCGCTGACCCCCGCCGAGCTTGTGGAAAAGGGCCGGGAAGGCATGAAGGCCGACATGGACGGTGTAATCGCAGCCGTAGATGCGCTGCAGACCAACACAGCCACCCAGGGAATGGCCATGTTCACCATCGCCAGTACCGAGAAGGTTCGTGTAAAAATCGAAGTATCTCCCGATGACTATGAAAAGATGAAGGTTGGCAATAAAGCCACCGTCACCGTTGGAGACTATAAATACGAAGGGAAACTGACAAAGGTCAATAAAATAGCCGTTAATAATGAAAAAGGGAACCCGGTCATCGGTGCAGAGATCCATATCGACAATCCGGATGAAAACCTCTGCATCGGCGCTACAGCCAAAATCACAATGACCGTTGCGGAAGCCGACAATGTACTGGTTGTTCCGACGGAAGTCATCAACACCTCCTCTGAGGGCGATTTTGTCTATGTAATTGAGAACGGTGTTGTAAAGAAAAAACCGGTCGAACTGGGTACCGCATCCACCACACAGATCGAAGTTAAGAGCGGCCTGAAAAAGGGGGATAAAGTGGTAAATGATCTGAACGTAGATATTGAGGACGGCATGAAGGCTACTGCGGCGCCTGCAAAGGGCACGGGCTCCGATGCCGGTGCAGAAGCAGCGAAAGAATAAACGGACTGATTGAGAAAAGGGGACTTAATATGGGACAATTTTTAGAATACGTAAAAATGGCTCTTGATAATATCCGTTCCAATAAAGGCCGTTCCTTCCTTACGATGCTGGGTATCATCATAGGCATCACATCTGTCGTCACCATCGTTTCCATCGGAAACGGTCTGAAAAAAGATGTGGTCGATGCTTCAAACGAACAGAACAACACCGTCACGGTCCAGGCTAATTCCGACGAGGTATCGGACCCCAACTGCATTACGGGCGAAGATATTTCTTATCTGAAAACAACCCTGGGAGATTCCATACAGAGCGTATCCGCCTATTCGGGTACATTAGGATCCATTACAACCCGAAAAGGGAAATTTGATGCCTACGTAGGGCTGACAACTCCTGATTATGAAAACGCACAATACCAAAATCCTCTGGTAAAGGGAAGTTACTTCACGGATAATGATGTTGCAAATGCCAACAAAGTGTGCGTCATAGACGAACTGACAGCACTATACTTATTCGGTAATACAGATGTCATTGGCATGACCATCGAACTGCAGATAGACAGCAATATACAAAATTTTAACATCATCGGCATACGTGAGACTGCTCCGGAAATGATGGAAGCAGAAAAACAGTACCTGGCAATGGGAATGGATAAAAGTATTTCCATCGAGATGCCTTATACTGTCTCTGCAGACCTGGGAACTCCGGTAGAAGCTTTTGCTTCCGTCTCCATCACTGCTGCTGACAAAGACCAGGCATCCAGGATCGCAAAAAACGCGGTACAGATCCTGAATTCCAGACACCAGAATCTGGGCGAAACGCCATTCATCCAGCAGAAGCCAATGGATTTCTCCGATATGTTCGGTTCCATCATGGACGGAGTAACCGCCTTCGTAGCTCTGGTTGCAGGCATATCACTGATTGTCGGCGGTATCGGGGTTATGAATATCATGCTTGTATCCGTCACAGAACGTACCCGCGAGATCGGAATCCGCAAGGCCCTGGGGGCCAAGACAGGATCCATCATCGCACAGTTCCTCTGTGAATCCGCGATCATCTCGGGCATGGGAGGAATCATCGGAATCATACTCGGCGCCGCGCTAACGGCCCTGATCAGCGCCCTTGGAATCGGCGGCATCAAGGCTCAACTTTCCTTCCCGGCGATTCTGATTGCAACCATATTCTCCTGCAGTGTGGGAATCGTATTCGGCATCTATCCGGCAAAGAAGGCGGCCAAACTCAGCCCAATTGAGGCGCTTAGACGGATGTAATAATATTTATTAATAGATTTAACAGAAAATCCTGTGCGCTCTTGCAAAGACAGCACATGATTCTATACAACTTATTCACTAATCTCATAAAACGAGGAGGGTTTTCACATGAAAAAACAAAGTAAGCTTTTAAAAGTATTCTCTATCATCCTGATTGTCATTGGGGCAATTTCCCTCTTGTCAGGTGTGTTTGCTATCGCTATGAAATCAACAATGGATGCGACCTATGAGGCAATGGGTATCGTACCGCCGACGACGTTCTCTTATGTATATTCGATTATTGGCGGGCTGATCATACTGGCAGCCGGTATCATAGGTGTAGCCTATAAATCCAGAAAAATAGTGCTGATTATAGGAATTATACTGGCAGCATACTATGTGTTTAATATTATTTACGCTGCTATGACTACGGGATTCTCCGCATTCAGCCTGGTGGGGCTAATCTGGCCTCTGCTGTACCTCTGGGGGTGGTATCTTTCTGAGTAACGATAGGAGGGGACGCTGAGTGGAAGTGGAATAGGCCTCTTTCCGATGGGGCCGTGAAGTAATGGAA
>OBZW01000694.1_pt1 | contig 16107 bp, 13 predicted proteins | sample 1477021 | NCBI WGS metagenome assembly OBZW01 (sample SAMEA2580262, study PRJEB22360) | human gut metagenome | biome: human gut; feature: human-associated habitat; material: faeces | place: Denmark | collected 2008/2010
GCATTATCAGACAGCATGTATATCCGAATGCGGCTCCCTGACTGTCCATCAACAGCGCGCCCCCTTTAAATAGTATGCGTTCCTCCCCATATCTTCTGTAGAGAATATATGGACTTGTTTAGGTTAAACAGATATGCAAAAGCGCAAACTATAAAAAAATGTGGAAAGTATGCAAAACCAAACACCTCCGCCCCGATCAGCACCGGCGCCAGAAATGTATTGCTGGCACTTCCGAAGACGCTGGCATATCCTAGCGCCGCCGCAAGTTCCGGGGGGATTCCCATCACAGGTCCGGCTACCGCTCCCAGACTTGCGCCGATGGCGAACAGTGGAGTGACCTCACCGCCTTGAAAACCGGCCGTCAGTGTCATAATTGTTAGCATAAATTTCAGAATCCAATCAAAGCTATAAATTTCACCGCCATAAAAACTTATATGGATCAGATTCGTCCCCAGCCCTGCATATCTCCCCTGGTAGAGTAAAAGCAGCAGCATGCTTATTATAAGTCCCATATAGAAGATACGGATAACCGGCTGGCTCCAAATCCTGGCGAGTGTCGCTTTTATATATTTCAGCGCCCAGGCAAAAGCCCCTCCCACTATTCCAAACAGAATCCCTGCCAGGATCAGCTTTCCCATATCCGACAGATTCAGATTCATTTCCGCTGTCAGAGCAAAGGAGAACTTTTCCAGCCCAAGGAAATGGGAGGTCATGCTGGCTGTAAATGCAGCTGTAACAGCAGGGAGCAGCGCCTGATACTCCAATGCACCGGCTACCAGAACCTCCATTGCAAAAAATACTGCCGCAAGCGGTGTCTGAAACAGTCCGGCAAACCCGGCGGCCATCCCTGTTACCAAAAAAATATGGGAACTGTTTTTCAGTGGAATTTTCTTGCCTGCCCAATGGGAAAAAGTTGCCCCAATCTGTACTGCCACCCCTTCTCTCCCTGCACTGCCGCCAAACAAATGGGTAATCCAGGTGCCGGAAATGATAAACGGTATCAGCCTTATCGGAATCACTTCCTCCTCCCCGTGGCCGACTTCAAAAATCAGATTCATTCCCTTACTGCTTTTCCCCCCGAATTTGAGATAGCAGAATGCAATAAATACACCGGACAGGGCCAGAAAAGGAATCAACTGCATCGGATGTGCATCCCTAAAATCAGTGATCCCCAGCAGAATCCTCCCAAATACCGCATCGATACTTCCCACTACCAGCCCGATCGGAATTCCCAACAGGCCCAAAATCACCAATTCTTTATAAGTCATAAATGTTCTTTTTATTCTGTCGTACATATTTTCTCCATCCTTTACTCCAATTTTCTTCTCCAACACCCATCCCACAATACGGGATAATTACAGCCTGGCTGCCAGAATATCTCCGCTCCTATAACAAATAAGAAGTAAGAATTTCCAACAAAAAAAGCTGACACCCCTGTTTTTACACAGAAGTCATCAGCTAAAAAGCGTTTTTGGAATCATCCACGGGAGAACTTCATTCCCTCAAAGTTTACTTTTAGAGCATATCATTTATATACCCGCTTGTCAATATACTTGCCTGTCATTTATTTCCACTTAAGAACCGCTTTGTAACGTTCAAACAGGTCTGCGCATTTACTGCACAGACCGTACGAAAACATGGTGGTTGCAGGTATACAGCCCTTCGCTGCAGACGAATTTAAATGAGCTGAATACGTAACAGTTCAGGCCTGTTTGAACTGTTACACCGCTTTAATTCTACAATTAACAAAATATATAAGGAATATACATGAAAAATCAGTTGACATTTTCCGCTCTTTTGTTCTAAAATATACTTGCTCATCGGAGGGCGGATACTCAACATAGATTATTTGCCGGATAAGATGGCGGACTGAAATGTCTGCTCTCTTATCCTTTTTTTATTTATCAGGGTAATCCTTTGATTTTACCAGTTAAATAAAACATTACATTAGAAAAATATAAAGGGGATGAATGAGATGAATAATACTTCAAAATTGACACAGGGGAAGATATTGGTTCCCCTGATGAAATTTACTCTGCCAATTATGGCGGCTTTGATACTACAGACATTATATGGGGCCGTTGACCTGCTTGTTGTCGGGCAGTTCGCTGCGCCCGCGGCAGTGTCGGCTGTGGCTACGGGCAGCCAGATTCTTTATACACTGACTGTGGTTATTACCGGTCTTTCTATGGGTGTCACGATTATTATCGGACAGCAGTTTGGGCAGCATAAGGAAAATGAAATCGGTAATACTGTGGGAGCCGGAATCTGCCTTTTTGCGGCATTTTCACTGCTGCTTACTGCTGTTATGCTTCTGGCTGCGCCAGCTCTGGTCCGCCTTCTCCAGGCTCCACCGGAGGCTTTTGACTTTACCGTACAGTATGTCCGAGTCTGCTCCGGAGGGATTTTGTTTATCGCCGCCTATAATACTCTGGGCAGTATCTTCCGGGGAATGGGGGATTCCCGCACACCGCTCATGGCTGTCGCAATCGCCTGCGCTGCCAATATTGCTCTGGACCTGCTATTTGTAGCCGGAATGAACATGGGCGCGGCCGGGGCCGCAGCTGCCACGGTAGCGGCACAGGCAATCAGTGTGCTGCTGTCCATGCTTATTATCCGAAAACGGGGGCTGATTTTCCCGTTTTCGAGAAAACAGATCCGGTTTCAAAAAAAAGTTATTCTCAGGATCTGTAAAATGGGCGCTCCCTGTGCGCTGCAGGATCTGCTTGTCAGCATCTCGTTTCTGGCAATTACGGCCATCGTCAACCAACTGGGAGTTATCGCATCGGCAGGTGTAGGCGTTGCGGAGAAACTCTGCGGTTTCATCCTGCTGGTTCCCTCGTCCTATACCCAGTCCATGTCCGCATATGTTGCGCAGAACATCGGTGCCGGTCAGCCGCAACGGGCAAGGAAGGGGATGTATTATGGGATGGCTACCTCTTTCTGCCTTGGACTGATCATGAGCTATTTTGCCTTCTTTCACGGAGCCGCCCTGTCACGCATTTTTGCAAAGGACACTGCTGTTATCCTGGCCTCAGCACAATACCTAAAAGGGTACGCGATTGACACCCTGCTGGTTTCCTTTCTGTTCTGTTTCATCGGGTATTTTAATGGGTGCGGCTGTACCACCTTTGTTATGATCCAGGGCCTAGTCGGAGCATTCGGGGTGCGGATACCCGTGTCCTGGCTGGCAAGCCAATCGGCAGAAGTGTCGCTGTTTCATATAGCACTGGCAACCCCCTTTTCCACCGTAGTCCAGATCATCCTCTGCTTCTGGTTCTTTAAATGGGGCTGCTCACGGTTTCAAAAAAAAGCAGTATTTTCTTAAAAAAATACTGGAGTTTCCTGACGAAATTTGTTACAATATCAGAGGTGTGCCAAATAAATGACACACCCCATACGCAGCAGTGGTCGAGTTGGCTGATGGCATCTGCCTCGAAAGCAGAAGAGCGGCAACGCTCCGGGGGTTCAAATCCCTCCTGCTGCGTTTTCTTATTTCATATCAAGTCTTTTTTCTCCGCACTGCAGACCGATAAGAATGCAAATCCCAGCGACACAACGATCAGAACCGCAGGAAGCACTGTACTGTCCGCCATCGTATAATCACCCACATTAGCCTGTGTTAGGAATATGAGTAAAAATGAAGTTACAATAGCCGCTTTGGATGATTTCATTGCCAGGCCGATAAACAGCGCTATAAAGCTCATGCTTACAATGACTGCAGATTTGACCAGCAGCTGAACATAAAATGTCACACTTCCTATATTATAGTCCAGTAAAAACGATGTTTCCCTGAAATGCGCCCCCACGGCTGCGCACAGGTAGATCACAAGCTTGGTTAGTGTCAGCGCTGCAAAATTAAAAATCCACACGGCAAGCATCTGTGAAGCCAGTATTTTCTGCCTTTTAATCGGATAAGTGAACATCAGGTTCATCGTCTTATTCTTATATGCGCTGACAATAAAAGAGGACAGCATTACACTTGTAAATATCAGAAATGCCATGCTTGTAAACAGTTCAACGGGCGCAGACAATACATTATTTCCCGGCGCCGCATCCAGCTTTCCTGTATCCGGGTCGTTGGCAATTCCTAGGAACGCAAGAGCTAAAATAAACACTGTCAGTAAAAAAGCAAGTATCACCGCGTTTCTTACGTATTTACTGATATTATTTTTCCGATACTCCAGTTTGACTAATTTTAACAAATCCATATTATCTTCCCCCCTCAGTCACTTTCAGGAAATAATCTTCCAGAGATTCCGACTGCCTGCCGATAGCTTCTACTTCAACTCCGCCCAGAGCCAGCGCCTTTGACAGTTCCCCGGTCGAGGCTGTCGGCTCATAAACTCGGATTTTTTGCTCATCCAATACCTTAAAGTTTTGCAGTTTTATACTGTCTGCTAGAATATAAGCGGCCCTTTTTACATTCTTTACGGATATTTCGATATAGGCAAGATTCTTCTCTGCTATGTCTTTCATCGAAACTTCCCGCTGCATTCTTCCACGGCTGATCACCCCCACCGTGTCTGCTATATGTTCGATTTCAGGGAGCAAATGGCTGGAAATTAATATAGTGGTATTGTACTCCTCTTTCAGCATCCGCAGCAACTCTCTTATCTGCTTCATGCCGGCAGGATCCAACCCGTTTGTCGGCTCATCCAGTACAAGCAGTTCCGGTCCGGCTAAGATGGCACGGGCGATCCCAAGACGCTGCTTCATTCCCAGTGAATATTCTTTTACCGGTTTTTTAGCTGCATCCGTAAGATCCAGCATTTTCAGAGAGTTTTCCACACTCCCCTTTTGATAAAAGCCCATGTATTCACAATGCAGCTTCAGGTTATCCTCCCCGCTCAGGCTTTCATAGAAAACCGGAAAATCGATGATACTTCCCATACGCTTTAAAACTCCATAAGAATTATTTCGGAGCTGCTCTCCCAGGACTTCCACAGTTCCTTTGGTTGGTTTCCAAAGATTTGTTATCATTTTCATGACCGTCGTTTTTCCGGCGCCGTTGGGTCCGAGAAACCCATATATCTCCCCTTTCTTTACGTGAAGGTTGATATCAGTAACCAGCTGTCTGCCTCCAATGGATTTTGTAAGATTATTGGTCTGAATTATATATGGCATAAGTATGCCTCCTTTCATAAATCCATTGTAGCAGCTTATATTTTCAAATCCCTTTCTCAATTCTTACGAATTTCTTTCTGGCCTGGTTTTAAAATCGTTTCAGCTTTACAGTAAATGTAGTTTCAGCAAAAGGCTCGCTCTGTAATATGATATCTCCGCCCATCTGTGTAGCCAGGTTCCTTGCAATCGTCAACCCCAGCCCGTTGCCCTGGATTCTGCGGCTGCGTGAATCTTCCATTGTAAACAGCCGGTCGAACACACTGTCGGCAAATACTTTATCAATGCCTTTCCCCCGATCTCTCACATCGATATATACCCAATCCTGCTCATACCGTATGGAGAGGCCGATATAGTTTCCGTCTCCGCCGTACCGTACGGCATTGGAAACAAGATTACACAGGATTCTATGCAGCGCCTCTCTGTCTCCCAGAACATAGACCGCTTCCTCCGGCACATTGATATCCACTTCGAATCCCTTTTGGCTGAGAATCTCATAAAAATCAAGAATACTCTCCCTGCAGACCTCATTGACCGGAATCCGGACTGCCTCCAGTTCTGTATCCCCGGCCTCCAGCTTAGCCAGCGTAAAAAACTGGTTCATCATTTCCAATACCTGGCCGGCCTTATCCTCCACTTTCTTCAGCATCTCCTCATCTGGACTGTCCATGCGCATGATCTCCAGATATCCCAAAATCACTGTCAGCGGAGTCTTGATATCATGGGAAATATTGGACAGCATCTTCCTGGAAGCATTCTCCTGACACCGGTAATCGGCCTTCAGCGTTCTCCGGTCTTCCAGAAGACGGTTAATCAGATCCGCAAGTTCTGCCAGCACCTTATCATCCGTAAATACCATAACCTTCTCGTCGCTGCCGTCTGCCATTATACGAGTCAGATCCTGGTTCAGCTCTTTCAGTTTCTTCTGTGTATAATTCATCTGTTTTCCCCCAGTTTATACCCAATCCCCCACACAGTCAGAATATACCCGGGCTCCCGGGGATTGTCCTCGATTTTATTGCGCAGACGGCTGATATGAACATTGACCGCGTTCTCATCCCCATAGTATGTATCCTGCCAGACCTGGGAATAAAGCTGTTCTTTCGTATAAGCTCTTTTCGGGTTCTTCATCAGCAGCTTGAGTATTTCAAATTCCTTGGCCGTGAGTTCCACCTTCTGCCCACTTTTTGTAACCGTGTAGGTTCCGGTATCCAGCGTCAGACCGCCGCATACCAGAACTTCACCTGCTTTTTCCTCTTCTCCGGTCCTGTCTTTCCCGGCCGATACTGCATACTGGGTGCTTCTGCGAATGTTCGCTTTAATACGCGCCAGCACCTCGGCTACGGAAAAAGGCTTTGTTATGTAGTCATCCGCTCCAAGCCCCAGCCCAAGTGTCTTGTCCGAATCCGTGTCTTTCGCAGATATGATGATGATGGGCACCGTACTGCTGGCCCGTATCCTTTTCATCACTTCCATACCACTGATTCTGGGGATCATCAGGTCCAGAAGTATGAGATCAAAAGCCCCCTTTTCAAATCTATTCACAGCTTCCTCTCCATCGGCTACGGCAGTCACGTCATAATTTTCTGTGCTCAGAAAATTTTCCAGCATAGCGCTGATTTCATTATCATCTTCCACCAAAAGAATCTTCATTGTTCTCCCTTCCAGCCCTGATGTTTCCTGCGGCTTTACATATTTCAAAACCTCTTATGCATCATATAGAAACACACAGCCTTAACTTATTATATTCCCTCTAAATATCCCGATCAAATCCTCCAGGGAACGCTTGCCTCGCTGCGGCCTGCAGTAGTTGCCATGATTGCCAAAGCCGGAATTACCACATCATAAAACAACAGGGATGTACAGCATGGGGGTACTTTTGCTGTACATCCCTGTATTGAATTATCCTCTCGCAAACTGCTGCAGCAACCCCGGAATCTTGCTTTTTAATATAACGATATTCATACTTTGCGGATTCATCACGATGCCTTCTACATTCTTACCGAGCACCTTCTCTATATTGGCAAATTCGATCATATTGGCCTGGAATTTTCCCTGTGTATTGAATTTCACAAACTCATTATAATCTGTGAAAATCGGCTGGAACATCTTACCCTCCTGATTCTTCACACAGGGAATCTTAATATTGGAGCCATCCGGCAGCCTCTTTTCGCCCTCTACCTCTACCGCAATCAAAAATCTGGATCTCACCAGATTTACCGCCATCTCTTCTTCCAATTCACGCAGTTTCGGCTTCTCATTATTCGGGATGCCTCTCTGGACTTCCTGCATAAAATAGAGCCCGGTCAGCTGCATCTGCGGATTCAATAGCGGCTGTTGATTCTTGGGAAGCTTGGAATAATCCTTCTGTACCACGAGCTGTTCCAGAGGGATCTTGGATATCTGCGCCTCCTCCGCGAATACGATCTCATTAACGCCCAGAAGGTACAGGCTGCTGTAGAATCCCAGGAGCTGCTTGTTCTCCAGTTTGACAACCATCATGAAGTCCTTATTCTCATCCTTGCGCTTCTGCGCAAAATCCTTTGCTCCATCCTCAGTGGTAAACACCCAGATCTGATCATTAAAAGACTCTTCATCACAGATCAGAAAAGGCATCTTCGTGCCTTGTCCAAAAATCACATATGTAGTTTCTAACTTCTGCAGCTTCTTAACTTGTATTTGAAATTCGTTTTCCATGTCAGACCTCGATTCATCCGTTTTCTAAAATTATACTACACGATAATCCACAAGGCAATCGAAAAGTATGAGTGAATGAAGTGCATAATACTTTGCTGAGAAGGGCGAAACGAATAGACGCTGTCCAAAACAGAAACAGAATTCATACAGGAAGTGTTGAGTCTTCCTGTATGAACCCTGCTTAAATTAAGTGCCTCGGCTTCCCTTACTCCGCTATCCTCAGTTGTTCCACTACACTTCCTTTATAGAAAATCCGCATTGCCCCCCGCGGTATAAGCACAGATATCACAACCAGTATCATGCTCAGAATTATTGCCGGAAGGATCGTAATGCGATATGAGAAGGACCACATGGAAGGATTGGACAGAATCATTTTTAAAAGAGTCTGATCAACCGCTACTGAGAACACGATTCCCAGAACCGCTGCTCCTGCCGCATAAAGGCAGCCTTCCAGCATGAGCAGTTTTCTCAGCTGTTTTTTCGTCATTCCGATACTCTGCATTGTAGCAAATTCTCTCCGCCTTGCCAGAATACTGGTGCTCATCATGTTAATCAGATTCAGAATTCCTGTGATCCCAAAGATGAATGCAATGATTCCGCCGACCATATAGATCATGGTTTTTGAAGATTCTGCACTTGCCCTGGCCTTATCAGCCGACAGGTAGGTGAGGGACGGATTCTCCTGTATATAGGATTCCAGGAACTGTCTCATCTCGTCTTTACTCCCCTCTTCTACATCGAAAGTATACTTCATAACAGCCGGTTCCCGATAAAGCTCTTTCACTTCTTCCTGCGGGAGATACAGACAAGGCGCATCAATACCCACATCAATCGAACTGCTTACACTGTATCCAAACCCTTCATCATCACTTGTAAGGGCTGCCTTTGCGATCACAGTATAGCTCTTTATCTCTTCCCCGTTTATACGGGCGGTTATGGTATCCCCTACGTTCATATAATTATAGTATTCTTCCAGCACCTTTGTTTTTCTGTCAGCCTGCATTCCCAGAATGACACTTCCGCCCTCCATCAGCTTTTCATAAAGCTTATCAAAATCTTTTTCCCCCTCCACAATCTGCAGATGTGCAAGCCCGGCCTTTTCCATTCCATATACATTGCAGATCGGATAATCATCTGCGCCCACCGAGACAAAGCGGCCATCCGGATCCAGGCCGGCCCTCTGCTCTGTTCCCTGCTCATCGAATACTTCAATATCCGAGATTTTCATGCCGTAATCATAAGTTACCTGCAGGTCTTCCAAAGTATTTTTATATACAACGCTTGCCCCCGTCACGCCTGGCATTTCCTTTACTGCCTGGACAGCCTCAGCGGGAACTGCCTGATCACGACGGATAAATCCTTTTAAATTGCTGCTTGTATCTACATGGGCAATCTCAAAGTCTGTACGTATCATCTCATTCACCTGACGCTCTACGTCCACACTTCCTGCTGCCGTACCCACCGTATTCAACATCACTACACTGAGCATCAACGAGACAACGATGAATGCGGAACGTCTTTTATTTCTTCCAAGATTCGCAAATGCCATCTGTCCGAGATTGATTCCTCTGGAATGTCTTTTCACCCTGGCATTTTTCCGTTTTTTCCCTTTTGTCTCCACATACCGGAATGCTTCCATGGGAGAGATATTGGATGCCATTCTTGCAGGCTTTCTCGTGCTGATGAATACAGTCAGCACGGCCAGGAACGCCGCTGCGATAAAGATTACCGGATTCGGGGAAACCGAAATCACAATGTTCTTATACTCCGTTGAAAGGATATCCATAATTTGGGGAAGTGTTACTTTTCCCACAAAGAATCCGATCAGCAGGCCCAGCGGGATTCCCATGCAGGACACCCATGCCGCCTGCCTGTTGATCAGCTGTTTTACCTGTTTTTTTGACATACCGATGGTCCGGTACAGGCCATACCGCCTTACTTCCTGCATGACAGCAATATCAAAAACATTATAGATCAGCAGATACCCGCAAAAGATAAACAAAACCACCAGTACTGCGAAAGCAGCACTCATTTTGGTGTCCATCCCCGGATTCGTTTCCTGGTTGATCACCGCCGGGATACTGTTTGGGGCGCCGATTTCCCTGGATCCGCCTATGGATTCTACGAACTCATCCAGCTGTTCTTCCATATTCGTTCTATCCGCCATCATAAAATCGGCCCAATATGTCCCTGCCAGTTCCGCATCTTCCCGGTAAGTATAAGCAAAAATCTCCGGATGCTCCTGCTTGAATGCCTCTGACACAGTCATGATACTCAGTTCGTCATGGGAACTTTCATACCATCCCGATACAACCATAGGAAGCTGATAATCCCTTCTGTGTACGGTGAATTCAATGACCACCTCTGCTCCCACTTCCGGTTTTACCCCCAGTTCCTCCAAAGCTCTATCGGATGCCACAATTTCATTGGCTTTCACAGGTTCTTCCCCGTGAGTCGGCTGGCAGAAGGTCAATTCCCGTTGTACGGAATTTTCCAGATCCAGCTCTATCTCATGTCTCACTGTATTTGTAAGAAAGCCTATCGGCATACGAAGTCCTAATTCACTGGCAATCCCGCTTTCTTTCAGTTTTTCATACTGTTCCTCTGTCAGATTCCGGATATCCGCATCCGCCTTGCTCATTTTCATAATCTGCTGGGTCATCTGCATGGACTCCATCGTTCCCAATGCAATCGTGGTAACGGAAGTAAACAAAACGGCCGTTAGTGCAATCGCCAGCACTGCCACCAGATTGCGGAAACGGCTTGCCAAGAAACTTCTTTTTGACAGCGTCTTCATGATCTTCAAATTGTCATTTTCAAAAGGTAATACCATCTCTCATGCCCTCCTATGCTGTGATCCTGCCGTCTTCGATCCTTATAATCCGGTCTGCCATCTGGGCCAGCTGGTCATTGTGGGTGATCATGACAATTGTCTGGTTCAGCTCATAACAGGTTCGTTTTAACAGCCCGATTACATCGGCGCTTGTTCTGCTGTCCAGGTTCCCGGTCGGCTCATCGGCCAGTACAATGGCCGGTTTTGATACCAGGGCGCGCGCAATCGCCACTCTCTGCTGCTGCCCGCCCGAGAGACTGCCGGGCATGTATTCGAGTCTGTCTTTTAGGCTCAAAAGTCCTGCCACTTCCTCCACGTAGCGTGCATTCACCCGGTTCCCGTCCAATTCCACCGGCATAATAATATTTTCATAAGCGTTTAGAATCGGAATGAGATTATAGTTCTGGAAAATAAATCCGATATTTCTTCTTCGGAAGACCGTAAGCTGTTCATCGTTCATTTTAGACAGCTCTTTTCCTCTCACCACCACGCTGCCGGATGTCGGTACATCCAGGCCGCCCATCATATTCAAAAGCGTAGATTTCCCGCTTCCGCTTGTTCCGACAATTGCCGCGAATTCACCCTCTTCCACACAAAGATCCACTCCATCCAGCGCCTTTGTAATATTTGGCTCCTCCCCATAATATTTTTTTAATCCAGTCACCTGTAATATGTTCATTTTGTTTTCCTCCTCTGACTTACTAAAGCCTATTATAATTGGCAATTGTCCGGGAATCCTCCTGGCTCTATGTATAATTTTGATTAATTTTACAGAAAAAGTCCCGGTTTCGGGACTTTTCATATCAAACAAAGCCGCTTGAACTTTTGAGGCTCAAACGACTTGATGCTACAATTTTTATTAAATTGCAATACTTGCTGCTGTTATAAAATATGTTACTTCCACCTCTTGTTGAGTCAAATTGTATATTAATCGAATTACACCTTTTCAACTATCAATAATTTTTATTATTCTATGCTTTTTATTCTTCATTCATTTGGTAAAAATACAGAAAAAACTGAACCGTTCCCCTGCCGTGAGCTAACCTTCACATAGCCTCCCTGAAGGGAAATGATCTCCCGCGTCAGATACAGTCCGATCCCTACGCCCTCCTCGTCATGCACCTCTTCCTCCCTGTAAAAGCGCTGGAAAATCAGGGCATACTGTTCTTCCGGGATCCCCTTTCCGGTGTCTGCAATGTCAATCTTCACATAGGCCTCCCAGCGTTCCACCGATACACTGATCATCCCCCCCGGAGGCGTATACTTCACCGCATTGTCAAGAATATTAAAGATGGCTTCCGTCGTCCATTTCCGGTCGTGGGACACCAGAAATGTCTCCGGACAGTCCACCCGCACATCCATCTGCTTCTGTGCCGCCTTTGTAAATATGCCTCCCACAGCCTCTGCCAGCGTATCGTACAGATTCTGTGTTTTCTTCGTAAGCATAATAACTCCGGTTTCCAGCCGCGACGTCTTTACCATGGCCTGCACAAGAAAATCCAGCTTGTCAATCTGAGAAGCTAAAGCTTCGAGAAATTCGTTTCTCTCGCTTTCCGTAAGGCTGCCGTCATGCAGGGTCTCCTGGATCATCTTCAGGTTTGTAACAGGAGTCCTCGTCTGGTGTGAAATATCCGATACTAGGGACTGAAGCTCCTCCCTGGCCCTGACATTCTGCTCCTTCTGCTTTTGCATGACCTTGTAGAGCTGCCTGAGCCTGTGTACAATCCTGGCTAAAAGTGTCTCCTCCTCCATATAAGGCTTTTCCTGCAGGTTGTCCTCCGCCATTTCTTCTAAAGTGGCACAGATCTCTGCTGTAAACGCAGATAATTTCTTCTGAAAAACAGCGGTTAGAGCAATTCCCCAGCAGACAGTGGCGGCTGCCGCGGCTGCTGAGCCAAACAAGGCGGTGCGGCTCCTGGTCAGAGCATAAACCACAGTCAGGATCACCACATCTGTCAATATCACCCCACAGCTGATATAACGGACAATCCTGCCTAGGGACAGGCTGTGATAATTCATCTTGTCTCACCGCCCTTCCACATATAACCCATTCCGTATACCGTCTGTATATAGGTATGTTCTTTATTCTCAATCTTCTTTCTCAGCGCGCTCAATGTGGTTGTCAGTGTATGATCATCCACAAAGTTGCCGTCTATATCCCACAGTCTGTCCAGCAGGATCTGTCTGGTAAGAACCTGCTTCCCGCTCTTGGCAAAGATTTTCAGCAGCTTCCATTCTTTTGGTGTAAGAGCCACAGGCACCTGTCCTGCCGTGCAGGTGTTCTCTGTGAAATCAATTGCCAGATATCCGTCATCGAACACATCCAATACCTGCTTTTTCTCTATGCGGCTCAGAATCGCTGCCACTTTCTTCTGAAATACTGCCACGGAAAAGGGTTTTGTCACATAATCGTCTGCTCCGCATTCGTAGCCCTTGAGCATATCGCTCTCCATATCCTGCGCCGTTACAAATATCACGGCTGCATCCTGCTTTTCTTTTATGGCCCGGCACACCTCGTACCCGTTCCCGTCCGGCAGGTTTACATCCAGCACAACCAGTGCAAATTGGTGTTCCACGGCAATTGCCTTTGCATCCGCCGCATTCATAACCGATTCCACCTCATATCCTGCACTTTTCAGGTTATAACTCAGGGTCATATTTAAAATCCTGTCGTCTTCCACGACCAATATTCTCTCCATTTTAACGCTGCTCCTTCATATCTCTATTCTATTCACCGTCAAGCTGTTTCTTATTATACATGTTTTCGTACCATAACAAAAGCGGAAGATCCCTCTCTGTTCTAGAAAGATTCCTCCGCTTTTTTGATTTTTAATTTTATAATCATTCAAATCATATCAAACTGTTATCTCGCCCGCCAATATCTTCTTATAATCTTCGTAGTTCTTTCTCAAAAGATTCGGCGTGTCCAACTCGTAGGGGCATTTTTTCCTGCACTGCCCGCACTGCATACACCCCTCTATTTTTTTCATCTTTTCCTGCCATTCCTCACTCAGCCACCCTGCCGAAGGAGCACGCCTTACCATAAGCGACATCCTTGCACAATTATTGATGACAATACCAGCCGGACATGGCATACAATAGCCGCATCCGCGGCAGAAATCTCCGTTCAGTTCTTTTTTCTCCTTCTCAATAAACGCCGCCAGCTCTTCATCCAGCACAGGGGCCTCTTCCATATATCCCAGCCATTCCTCCAGCTCTTCCATCCGCTGGACGCCCCAGATCGGAAGCACATGATCAAACTGTGACATAAACGCAGAAGCAGCGCGGGAGTTCGTAAGCAGACCACCTGCCAGCCCTTTCATCGCAATAAAGCCCATATTGTTTTCCCTGCACAGCTCCACCAGTTCCAGCTCTTTTTCTGAGGACAGATAGCTAAGCGGATACTGCAGCGTCTCATAAAGCCCGGATTCAATACACTCCTTTGCAACATCCATTTTGTGCGCAGTCACTCCGATATGACGGATCTTTCCCTGCTCCTTAGCCTTTTGCATACACTCATACATTCCTGTGCCATCGCCGGGACGGTAACAAACATCCACGCAGTGGAACTGGTAAATATCTATGTAATCGGTCTGCAGCAGCTTTAAAGAAAGATCCAGCTGCTTCTCTACCTCTTCCGGCGTGCGCGCCATTGTCTTGCTTGCTATGTAAATTTCCCCGCGAATACCGGCAAAAGCGTTCCCCAGCTTTTCCTCACTGTCGCTGTATGCGCGTGCCGTGTCAAAAAATGTCATACCGCCTTCAAAAGCCCTCCTGAGAATCTTTACCGCATTCTCCATGTCCACCCGCTGAACCGGCAGAGCGCCAAATGCATTTTGCAAAACAGTGATCCCAGTCGTACCTAATGTAATCTGTTTCATCTTCATAGCCCGTTCCCTCCTCACATCTTCTTCATACGTCTATCATACATTTTTTCGCATAACCAAATACACACAGCATAGAAATTAAGACCTGCTGTCAAACAAATTTGTTAGAAATTAATTTCCCGTCCTTCCTTTCTCCACTGTCTGAGTTCTGCTGATGCAGAAAGCAGCAGATCCGAAGAAGAATTAAGTGCAGTCTCTACCGAGTCCTGTACAACCCCTATGATAAATCCCACACCCACTACCTGCATGGAGATATCGTCTGATATCCCGAAAAGGGAGCATGCCATAGGTATCAGTAACAGAGATCCCCCCGCTACCCCGGATGCTCCGCAGGCCGACAGGGCAGCCAGTACACTTAGAATTATGGCTGTAGGGATATCCACCGGAACCCCCATCGTGTGGGCAGCCGCCATCGTCATAACAGTAATCGTAATAGCGGCCCCGTCCATATTAATGGTAGCCCCCAGGGGGATAGAGACCGAGTAAGTATCCTTGTCCAGCCCCATCTCTTCGCACGCCGCCATATTCACAGGGATATTGGCGGCAGAACTCCTTGTAAAGAATGCCGTAATGGCGCTGCGCTTTAAGCATCTGAAAATCAGTGGGTATGGGTTCTTCCTGATGCACCAGTATACAAGAATCGGATTCGTAATAAAGGTAATGGCCAGCATGGACCCTACCAAAAGAACAAGAAGCTTTCCATATTCCGTAAAAATATTTAACCCACTGGTAGAAATCGTACGGAACACAAGGCCCAGAATCCCAAACGGAGCAAGATTGATAATCCATGTCACCAACGTAGAAACAGCGCCTGAAATATCCCTGAGCATGTTTTTCGTCGTCTCCGCCGCTCCCCGGAATGCAAGCCCCAGCAGTACTGCCCAGAATAATATCCCCAGGTAATTTGCATCTGCCAGCGAACTCACCGGATTGGAAACAACATTTAACAGCAGCGTTTGAAGTACTTCCGCCACTCCGCTTGGAGGCGCGGTATCCGTCACCGCCTTTGTCAGTGTCAGCGTGCACGGAAAAGCCATGCTCGCAAATACTGCAATGACTGCCGCAAGCAAGGTGCTGAACATATAAAGAATAATAACCGTCTTAATCACGCCTCCATGTGATTTTCCTGCATTGCAAAGCGAGCTCATGACAAGGAAAAATACCAGGATTGGCGCAACCGCTTTTAATCCCCCTACAAAAAGATCCCCCAGTATTCCGATTGCTGTTACGGACGGAATCAAAAGCCCCAGGGCCGCTCCTATGATCAGACCTCCCAGAATTCGCTTAACAAGGCTGATCTCCATCCATTTCTCAAACACTTTTTTCATCTTACTGCCACCTTCTTTAGAATACATTAAGTATAGCGCAGGAAAAGGTATATGGCAAACCTAAAATCGGGATTTAGTGACGAGCTTTAGTCTCGGCACGGATGGGCTTGCCGCTTACAGTCCGCTTGGCTGGTTCATCCGACTGGTAGGCAAAGACTCGTTCCTAAGGTGGAGCCCGAGACGGGGGAGGCGGATGGAATTGGCTATGCGTATCATGCATCTTGATTAAATGGATTTT
>OBZW01000695.1_pt1 | contig 16088 bp, 15 predicted proteins | sample 1477021 | NCBI WGS metagenome assembly OBZW01 (sample SAMEA2580262, study PRJEB22360) | human gut metagenome | biome: human gut; feature: human-associated habitat; material: faeces | place: Denmark | collected 2008/2010
GTCCGTGTCCGCATTTTGCAACGGCATATGCGCACTTGGGAGGCTTGCGGCTCTCCCTTCATTTCGCGCCCCACCCCATCCACTCAACTAAAGCCTGCCAACAATTCTCCATTTTTTTGGATATCCCCTCCATCTTATCAATAAATTGCTTTACTTCTTCCCCCCTTCTCTACTATAATGTACTGTGACAGGTTAAGCCTATTAAATAAAATTATTTTAAAATACACAGGAGGGCAAGGTATGTCACAGAGAACAGACATTCACAAAGTACTGATTATTGGGTCCGGCCCAATCATCATCGGCCAGGCATGCGAGTTTGATTATTCCGGTACTCAGGCTTGTAAGGCGCTGAAAAAGTTAGGATACGAGATTGTATTGGTCAATTCCAACCCGGCAACTATTATGACTGATCCTGAAACAGCGGACGTCACTTACATTGAACCACTGAACGTGGATAGACTTGAACAGATTATCGCAAAGGAACGTCCCGACGCGCTGCTTCCCAATCTTGGCGGCCAGTCTGGACTGAATTTATGTTCGGAGCTTGCTGCAAAAGGAATTCTGGATAAATACCAGGTTGAGGTGATCGGTGTTCAGGTCGATGCAATCGAACGCGGCGAGGATCGGATCGAATTCAAGAAAGCAATGAATGAACTTGGCATTGAGATGGCGCGCAGCGAAGTTGCTTATTCTGTTGAACAGGCCCTCAGTATTGCAGATGAACTTGGTTACCCGGTTGTACTTCGCCCTGCTTACACGATGGGCGGCGCCGGCGGCGGTCTTGTATACAACAAAGATGAATTAAAGACCGTATGCGCCCGCGGCCTTCAGGCGAGCCTTGTGGGACAGGTTCTTGTAGAAGAATCCATTCTGGGCTGGGAGGAGCTGGAGCTGGAAGTTGTCCGTGACAAAGAAAATAACATGATTACCGTCTGCTTTATCGAAAATATCGATCCACTTGGCGTACATACCGGAGATTCCTTCTGTTCCGCACCTATGCTCACGATCTCTGAGGAGTGCCAGAAGCGCCTCCAAGAACAGGCCTACAAGATCGTAGAATCCGTTCAGGTTATCGGCGGTACGAATGTACAGTTTGCGCACGATCCCGTCAGCGACAGAATCATTGTCATAGAGATCAACCCGAGGACATCCCGTTCCTCAGCGCTTGCATCAAAGGCAACCGGTTTCCCGATTGCGCTTGTATCCGCGATGCTGGCAACAGGGCTGACGTTAAAAGACATTCCCTGCGGCAAATACGGTACCCTGGACAAATACGTTCCGGACGGAGATTATGTTGTCATCAAATTCGCCCGCTGGGCATTTGAAAAGTTCAAAGGCGTGGAGGACAAGCTCGGAACGCAGATGCGTGCCGTTGGCGAAGTCATGAGCATCGGCAAAACTTATAAAGAAGCGTTCCAGAAAGCCATCCGAAGCCTTGAAACCGGCCGTTACGGACTGGGCCATGCGAAGGATCTGGACCAGAAGACAAAAGAAGAACTGCTGCAGCTTCTGATTACTCCGTCCAGCGAACGGCATTTTATCATGTATGAAGCTCTGCGCAAGGGTGCATCCATAGAAGAAATTCACGAAATAACCAAGGTAAAGACATATTTCATCGAACAGATGAAAGAACTTGTGGAGGAAGAAGAAGCGCTTCATCGGGAAAAAGGAAAACTTCCCTCCGATGAAAAGCTGACCGCAGCCAAGAAGGACGGCTTCTCTGATAAGTATCTGAGCCAGATCCTGGAGATCCCGGAGGCTGATATCCGGAACCGCCGGATTGAGATCGGCATAGAAGAGGCCTGGGAAGGCGTGCACGTAAGCGGCACCGAAGACAGCGCCTACTACTATTCCACATACAACGCGGAGGATAAAAACCCCGTCAGCACTGAAAAACCAAAGATTATGATCCTAGGCGGCGGCCCCAACAGAATCGGACAGGGAATTGAGTTTGACTACTGCTGCGTACACGCCTCACTGGCGCTGAAAAAACTGGGATTCGAGACCATTATCGTAAACTGTAATCCAGAGACAGTTTCCACTGATTATGACACTTCCGATAAGCTGTATTTTGAGCCGCTGACACTGGAAGATGTCTTAAGCATCTACAAAAAGGAAAAACCGCTGGGTGTAATTGCTCAATTTGGGGGGCAGACCCCTCTGAACCTGGCAGCAGACCTGGAAAAGAACGGTGTAAAGATCCTCGGAACCGCTCCGTCTGTGATCGATCTTGCAGAAGACCGCGACCTGTTCCGCGCAATGATGGAAAAACTGGAAATCCCGATGCCGGAATCCGGAATGGCCGTCAATGTAGAGGAAGCAATTTCCATTGCACAGAATATCGGATATCCGGTTATGGTGCGTCCTTCTTACGTATTGGGCGGCCGGGGTATGGAAGTCGTGTATGACGATGAGAGCATGGCAAATTATATGGCGGCAGCCGTTGGCGTTACTCCGGACCGTCCGATCCTGATCGACCGTTTCCTGAACCATGCGCTGGAATGCGAAGCGGATGCGATCAGTGACGGCACCCACGCATTTGTACCTGCAGTTATGGAGCATATCGAACTCGCCGGTGTGCATTCCGGTGACTCAGCATGCATCATCCCGTCCGTACATATTTCAGATGAAAATGTAAAAACAATTAAAGAATATACAAGAAAGATTGCCGAAGAAATGCATGTCAAGGGTCTTATGAACATGCAGTATGCAATCGAAAACGGTAAAGTTTATGTACTGGAAGCCAACCCGCGCGCATCCAGAACAGTACCGCTCGTATCCAAGGTATGCAATATCCGCATGGTACCGCTGGCTACCGACATCATTACTTCCGAGATTACAGGCAGGCCGTCACCGGTAGCCGGACTCAAGGAACAGAACATTCCGAATTACGGTGTCAAAGAAGCCGTTTTCCCGTTCAACATGTTCCCGGAAGTAGACCCGGTACTCGGGCCGGAAATGCGTTCCACGGGCGAAGTACTCGGACTTTCCGCATCTTACGGAGAGGCATTCTATAAAGCCCAGGAGGCAACCCAGACCAGGCTGCCGCTGGAGGGAACCGTGTTAATCTCCGTCAGCAGAAAAGACAAGCCTGAAGTCGCAGAAATCGCAAAAAGCTTCGCAGAGGACGGCTTCAAAATCATTGCTACGGGAACTACCTATGACCTCATCCGTGAAAACGGGATCGAGGCGGACAAGGTAAAGAAAATGTACGAAGGCAGGCCAAACGTCCTGGATTTGATAACCAATGGAAAAATCGACTTGATTGTAAATACCCCGGTGGGAAAAGACAGCGTCCATGACGACAGCTACCTCAGAAAGGCCGCAATCAAGGCTAAGATTCCTTATATGACCACCATGGCGGCAGCGCGCACAACAGCAAAGGGAATCAAATATATAAAAGAGCACGGCAGCGGAGATGTTAAATCACTGCAGGAACTTCATGGGGAGATATCTTAAAGGTATCAGGCAGACAGAAAGTTATGCCGGTACGTAGTATCAAGCAAAAAGACAGAAAATGCGGCTGCATTTTCTGTCTTTTTCTTATATGCCTTGTTTCAATCTACGCCCGCTAGCGCCTCCCATTAAGGCAGTATATGCCCCGCACTCAGATAAATCTCATACCACTCTTCACGCGTCAGGGTAATTTCGCTTCCAAGTGCGATCTCCACGAGGCGTGTCAGGTTCGTTGTACCCGCGATCATTTGGATATGAGCCGGATGCCTTAAGATCCAGGATGTTGCTATAGTTGTCGGAGTGACATCGTAACGCTCCGCCAGCTCTTCCAGCAGCTGGTTCAATTCGGGATACTTGTCGTCACCTATGAACACACCTTCAAAGAATCCGTACTGAAACGGGGACCATGCCTGAATTGTCATGTCTTTTAGACGGCAGTAATCCAGGATGCTTCCATCACGGTCTATCGCTCCATCTGTCAGCATATTGACTTCCATTCCATTTGCGATCATATTCGAGAAGGGAACACTGAACTGTAACTGGTCAGTTACAATATCCTGCTTCACATACTTTTTCAACAGTTCGATCTGCATTGGTTTATGGTTCGATACTCCAAAATTTCTTACTTTACCGGAAGCATTGAGCAGGTCAAAGGCCTCTGCAACCTCTTCCGGCTCCATAAGCGCATCCGGACGGTGAAGCAGCAGAATATCCAGATAATCCGTATTCAGTCTCTTCAAACTGTTTTCTACGGACTTTATAATATGCTCCTTGGAAAAATCATACATAACTCCGGGAATAATACCGCATTTAGACTGCAGTATAATATCCTCACGCCTGAATTCTGTTCTCTCAAATGCCTCGGCGAAAAGAACCTCACATTTTCCGTTTCCATAGATATCTGCGTGATCAAAAAAATTCATCCCCAGTTCCATGCATTTATTGATATACTCCTCAAGGCCTTCCTGATCCAGGCTGTTAATCCTCATGCACCCCGCAGCGATTACCGGAACTTCAAGGCTGCTGGTTCCCAATGTCATTCTTTTCATCTCTTGTATCCTCCCGCACATTTTGATAACCCCAGTGTGTATTTCCAGACACGCTCTAATCCCCCGCGCCTGGAGATAAACAAAAGACCCAACGAATTCCGCCTTTGGACGCGGCATGTCGGGTTTAGTTTCTATCATTATATGCTCTAAAAAAGAACTTCGTCAAGGACTTTGGGACAAATCCGTTGAGCTTTTGTGTTGGCGCGGATGGGGACGCTTGTTGACAGAAAGGTTCTTTCAAGGTTTTCTGCTATTCTTTTAAAGGAGCGTCCCCGTCCGGCTGCGTGACTGAAGATCGTTAACTAAATTCCGATTTTACAGAAATGGCTTAAGATCTTTCATAAAATTCTCCAGCTCTTTCACCAGTCTTTTAGCCGCGGCTTTGCTTTCCCTGGATGCCTCCGGATTATCGTTGACAGCTTCGCTGATAGACTGGATCCCCATATTACAGCCATCCATCATCAGTTTTGCAATCTGCTGGCTGTCATCCTTAATCATCAGCTTCATCTCAGTGGTAATCCAGGAAAATACCGACGCCATTTTTCCCGGCTCCTGCTCCGGCCGGCCCTCTTCATTAAGAAGACCGGCAATTTCATCATCCAGCTCCTTATATTTACCGTCGTATTTCTCGATTACATTCCATAAATCTTCATCTGTAACGTAATCTTTCACCTGTTCAATACTGTCCGTTCCCATCTTGCAGCCCTTGCTGCATTCGTCTAATAGTTTTATTGTCTGCTCTTCCACACTCTCCGCCTTCTTTCTTTTTTATCGTTTAGTGTGGGGAAATTTCTGAAATATATACCTCTATTCCTGTTAATTGACCGGTTTTATGGCTTAATTCTCCTCCGCTGCTTTTTTCTCGCTATGCATTTTCAGCATAATAAACCTTGCTATAGGCTGTACAATACAAAGCTCGACAGCGAATGATATTGAAAAATTATTTTCTTAACAGAGCATACATACAGTAATCAAACACTTTCCCGCTTTTAAAGACGCCGTTTCTCATAATTCCTTCCAACGTAAATCCATTCCTTTCCAAAACCCGGCGTGAACCTGTATTATGAGCAAACGGCTCTGCATAAATTCTTACAATATCAAACCGCTCAAAAGCCGCTTGGCAAAGCTGGCCCACGGCGGCACTCATGATCCCCTTCCCCCAGAACTCCTCCGCCAGCCAGTATCCGAGCTCCGCACTCTTTTCATAGACATCCGTCCCCAGAAAAATCCCTATACTGCCTACCGCATGCCCCTCTACAACAATTGCCCTGCACAGTTGACGTTCTCCGCTGTCCGCGGCACAGGAAAACACATATCCCTGCGCATCCTCCCGCGTATATGGATAAGGAAATGCATTGCGCAGATTGCAGGCAATCTTCTCATTGTTTGCATAAAATGCCACGTCATCAATATACTTCTCATTCCAATTGTCCAGTACAAATTCCATAGTTATTCCCCCTTTATTATATCCTGTCTGATTTTATCCACAATAAGATCTACCGTATCCACTTTCATTGCAATAATACTGCTCCACAGGCGCACTCCCTGATATACATAAAGAATCGTCTCCGTCATCTGCCCAATATGCACCTGCCTGAACTCCCCTGTCTCCATTCCATATGATAACAGCCTCTCCCAGCGTTTCACCGCCTTCCGGTTCATTTCCTCCATATAAGAGCTGCCGCAAACCAGTGAATACTCATAAATCGCATAGCTCAATGAGCTGCCGCTGTCTTGCATCTCTCCTCTTAACTTATCCAGCTCATGATCCAGGATCCACTTCGCGCTCTCCCCTGAATCCACGGCTGCCCCAACAAAGTCCTCTGCCCCATCAGACATTCCGCTCAAGATCTCCTCAAAAATCTCCCGCGTACTCCCGTAATGCCGGTACACCCCGCCTCGGCTCATCCCGCAGGCCTCACAAATCATTCCCATCGTAACTGCCCGAAATCCTTCATTTGCAAAAATCCTATAAGCAGTCTCCCGTATCCTTTTCCGGGTCAATATTCCTTTCTCTGACATAATACCTCCTAGTATAAGCCACACTATATACCTTGCTGTTTCGCTGGCCTGATTTTCCGATAGTACAAATTCAGAAAAGACACATATGTCGCTTTTATTATGCGACACATATGTCTTTTTGTCAAGCGTTAAAATTCAAATACATCTAAGTGTCCTTATGTTAAGCGGCAAATCACCGCTTCTTCCCGGCTCTGGATCATACAAAAAATCAACGTATGTACTTTTCACTCTCCCACATCATGCACTCGGACATTACACAGATCCCTGCAGCGCCGCAGGCAAGCATTTCCGCCACGCATTCGATGCTCCCTCTCATCCCGCCTATCGCATAGACCGGTATTTCCACCGCAGCACATACTTGGCGCAGAAATTCTTTTCCTCTGGGAGCCAGACCAGGCTTACAGTTTGTAGAAAAGATGTGTCCCGCGATCAGATAAGCCGCCCCTGCTTTTTCTGCCTCCGCCGCCTCCTGCACCGAATGGACGGAAGCCCCGGCGGTTTGAAACCAGGTAACCGCTTCCGGCCTGGATGTTAAGATGTGCAGCGGCAGATGAATACCGGCACTCCCCTGTTGGCGCGCTGCTTCTATAAAAGTATGTGGTATACACGGCACCTCATGTCTGCGGCAGATTTCCTGTATTCTTCTAAAAAGTGACGCGTACTCATCCTCCGTCAAATCCTTCTCCCTAAGCAGAACCGCACGGGGATGCTTCTTGCAAATGGATTCGATCTGCTCCTCAAAGGGGCGGCGGCACAGATGCCTGTTGGTAACTGCTATGATATGTTTGTAAATATCCGGCACATATGGTTCCATGATTTTCCTCCCTTTTTGTTAAACATAGAGATAATCACTCATAACAGGCTGCAGGCCCAGCTTCAGCAGATCCTGGTATACCTGCTCCACGGAGCGGCCGTCGGATATCTCAAACTGTTCGTCACCCTTTTCCTGGATCTCCTCTACGTGTTCTCCGATCCCGGTGCTCACGCCTGCCGAGATCTTTGTAGCGGCAATTTTGACCAGATTATCTCTCACACGGGCACATTCCCTGGTGGATATGGTGATGCTGGCAAAGGGCATAAACAGCCTGTATGCAGTCACCACCTGCAGAAGCTGCGGCTCATGTACATCCATTGGATTGATCCGGTCATTATTTACTATGGGCCGGAGCCGCGGACAGGAAAATGCAATCTCGGCATGCGGGTATTTTCTCTGGAGCAGCCAGGCATGCATGCCGGTGGCGAATGCATCTTTTCGGAAATCGTCCAGGCCCAGCAGGGCGGCAAATCCGACGCCTCTCATCCCACCTTTCAGGGCCCGTTCCTGGGAATTCAGGCGGTACGGGAATATCCGCTTATGACCGGCAAGATGCAGTGTCTCATATTTATCTACATGATAGGTCTCCTGAAAAACGGTCACGTAATCGGCGCCGCATTTATGCAGATATGCATACTCATCGGAATTCATGGGGTGCACCTCGAGCCCGATTACTCTAAAATATCTGCTTGCGATCCTGCAGGCTTTTCCTATATATTCCACATCTGATTTTGCCCGGCTCTCCCCCGTCAGGATCAATACTTCCTGCAGGCCGCTCTTTGCAACGGCCCTCATTTCCCGATCGATCTCCTCTTCGCTCAGCCTTGCCCGGTTTATCTTGTTATGGCAGTTGAATCCACAGTAGATACAGAAGTTCTCACAGTAGTTTGCAATGTAAACCGGCGTAAACATGTAGATGCCGTTCCCAAAGTGTTTTCTGGTCTCCCTCTGCGCACGCTGCGCCATCTCTTCCAAAAACGGCAGCGCGGCAGGTGACAGCAGGGCCCCAAAGTCTTCCGGAGTACGCATATCCCGCGCAAGGGCCCTGCGCACATCATCTGCAGTATACCTTGTATAATCATAGGCATTCATGGAGGCGATCACCTGTTCCTGGATCCCGGACTCCAGAACCTCCATCCCCGGCAGATAAGTCATATGGTCAATCCGGTTTTTCTTCTGCAGTTCCTTTATCTCTTCATTTAAAATACTTTCATTTACATGATTTGCTGTACTCATTGCCGCCTCCTAATCCTGCAAAAATCCGGTGAGCGGTGAAGAAGCGCTTGCGCCTTTGTCAAGGACCCGGCCCATACCGGACAGATACGCGGTACGCCCAGCTTCAATTGCCTTTTTAAATGCCTCCGCCATGGCAGGGATATCACCGGCCGTGGCGATTGCGGTATTGGCCATCACGGCCGCTGCACCCATTTCCATCGCCTCGCATGCCTGGGACGGTTTCCCGATCCCTGCGTCCACAATAACCGGAAGATCGATCTCATCAATCAGGATCTGGATAAAATCCCTGGTGCAGATCCCTTTGTTGGAACCGATCGGGGAGCCCAGAGGCATAATACAGGCAGCTCCCGCATTTGCCATGTCTCTGGCCGCATTTAAATCGGGATACATATAAGGCATAACAACAAAGCCCTCTTTTGCCAGAATTTCCGTGGCCTTGATCGTCTCATAATTGTCAGGCAGCAGATATTTTGAATCGTGAATTACTTCGATCTTTACAAAATCTCCGCATCCCAATTCTCTGGACAGACGCGCAATACGCACAGCCTCCTCCGCATTTCTGGCGCCGGATGTATTCGGGAGCAGCGTCACATTTTCCGGAATATAATCCAGAATGTTGGCCATGCCGCCTTCATTGGCACGGCGGAGTGCCAATGTGATAATCTGGGCGCCGGCCTTCTCTACCGCTGCCTTGATCAGATCCAGCGAATATTTTCCTGAGCCCAGGATAAAACGGGACTCAAATGTATGCCCTCCCAGGACAAATGAATCATTTTTACAATTTTCCATTTCTAAACTCCTCCTATTATTCTTGTTTTATTTGAATAGCTTTTCATGTTATCTCAGTATCAGCTCCGTAATGAGGTTTGCCTCGTGTGCTGCACAAACTGCCACTCTGGGGGCCATCAGCCCATTGCCGTATGATGGTTCTGTTTTTTCATCCCCGCACAGATAAAAATGCTCTGTTATCTTCCGTGTATGGATCGCATTGCTTTCCCCATATCCTGCCATACCGGAAGCAGCAATCAAATATTTTTCCGGATACAGCTCCAGTATCCCGTTTGCCAGCATTGCCTTAGCTTCCGGGTCATCGAAGGCTTCACATATCATATCATCCGCCGCAAACAAAGCTGCTATATTTTCTTCTGTCACTTTTATACAGTCTGTGGTAATGTCCAGGTATGGATTGATTTGTGCCAGCTCCTCCTTCAGCGCCTCGGTTTTGTACATTCCGATATGACGCATAAAGTATTGCTGCCTGTTCAAATTGGTAATGTCTACCCGGTCAAAATCAAGCAGATGCAGGTGCCCTACTCCGATTCTGGCAAGGAAGAAAGCCACATTAGAGCCGAGCCCTCCCAGACCTGCGACCGCCACTTTTGCCTTTGAAAGCCGCTCCTGTATTTCTTTTGTATGGCGCTCTTCCAGCGCACTCCTTATCTCTTCCCTGGTCAGCATCTTCTCATCAACCTCCTCCTACAAAACTGACAACCTCCAGAACATCGTGGTCTTCAACCAGTGTCAGGGACAGCATTTTTCTGGGCACAATCTCACCATTGCGCTCTACCGCCACCCGATTAACAGGGAACCCCTGCTGTTCCAATAGATCTGATATTGTGGTATCAGGCTTGAAATCGATTTCTTTGCCATTCACTTTCAGCATATCTTCTCCTCCTTTTTATGCAGTTACTATTCAACAAAGTGTGCATCCCGCCAGGAAGCAAAAAAGAGTTCATGAAAGAACTACACCCGCGGTGGTGCACCCCTTCATGAACTCCTGTTCACTCTCATCGGTATTGCTTATGTAATTATGCCGCTGCTATTCACGGGGACGTGCATAGTAACATGATGTAAACTCCGGAAAGTCGGTATAAGAAAACCCAAAAACGGGAAGCGCCATCGGCACTTCCCGTAAATATCTTACATCAGTCCCTACGTTGGCATTATCCAAATCAGGTATATGGGTCGAAGTTCTCAACTTCCTCTCAGCCTATCTATAAGCTCCCCTGTTTAGTTTACGTGTATAAATATACGCTGTTTCTTTTTATTTGTCAATACTTAAAAATATCCGATATTGGGGTCTGAACTGTAACGTTACTATGCGCGTCCCCTCTCATCGTAATCCATCCCGCAGCGTATTTATTGCTTCCTGAAATCTTCCGTCCTCCCGGATTTCTGCAACTGCCCCATCGGTAAGCAGCCCTTCCAGAATCATCTGTCTCATTTCCTTTGACGCAGCCTCCTGCCCTTCCTTTACTTTGACAGCCGCCGAGAATAAAAGCGGATTTGGCAGCATCACCTGCCCCGTAATAGCATCTACAAAACGCACAATGCTGTCCAGCGCCTTTTCTTTCTCTCCCGCCCGCAGAAAGACCTCAGCAAATATTCCGTCGCTCATTCCTCTTGTACAGCCAAATATTTCTTCCATCTTTCGGTAAACTTCACAGATTTCCAGCCCTTTTTCTGCATCTGGCTGTACCTTCTCGTCCGCCAGAAGCAGCAAGCAGTTCTGCATCTGCCCTACAAGGGTGAACAAACGCTTCTGTATCACTTCCACAGCTTTGTCCTTTTCATCCCGCTTCAGATATAACTGCGCCCACAGCATCGTAGTATCCGCAGTATATTCCGGTATTTCCTTCAGAAGCCGTTCTCCCGTTTCCAGTTCCTCCTCTGTCAGCGTCATAGATGCAAGCTGGATGACCGCCTGGTCGCGGTATGCGGGAATCCCGTTTACCCGGATATATTCCAAAAGCTCTTTTCTCTGCTGCTTCCACTGTATTTTCTTTTCTTCTGATGCCGGCGGAAACATCATCTCGAACATGGTCAGCACCGCCGAAGCATTGTATTTCAGCGGTACACTTGCCGGATACTGGTGAAGCAGCTTCTGCAGCATCTCCTCCGCCGCCTCCTGCCCCTGTTCTCTGCCGGTTTCAATTACTTTATTAATATGTTCTGCAACCTGCTCATCAGGCAGTGACTCTTCAAACTGCAGTAATGTATCTAAATTGGTGCCCAGCGCTCTTGCCAGGGGGCACAGTAATGTGATATCCGGGCAGGAACTTTCTGTCTCCCACTTACTGACTGCAGGCCCCGAAATCCCCAGTGCCGAGGCCAGCTGCTCCTGCGTCATACCTTTTGCTTTGCGGAGGGCGGCTATATGCGCTCCCAGATTTTCTTTCATAAACAAGATCTCCTTTTCTGATATTTGTCCGGCCTGACAACTTTAGTATAGCCTCTCATGTACCGTCATACAAGAGAGGCTTCGTTAACGAAAGCTCTAAAATTATTAACCATGATTCAAGTCTCTATAAACTACAAAAAGAAATCATCTCCACTCAATCCGTATATATCATGGATGCGCAGCCGCCATTGCATTTACCGGTACATATAATGGATCAAATCCTTGGTCACAGCAGACTCCCGCCAGTAAACTCCTGTCCTGTTTCCGGCTTCCAGAATCCTTTTCAGCACCTCTTCCTCTACTCCATTTTTTATCAGAAGCCCCGCTGCCGGAGTATCGCTCCTGTTCTGCAGCAGCAGCTGAAAATAGCGGTATGCCCCCCACAATGATACATGGGAAAAATCCTGCCCGCTTTCCCGGAAGATCAAGTATGGAAATGATCTTGGTATCCACATACTACACAGGTCGCAGTAATTGTCCCCCCGTTGGTATCTTGTCAATCGCGGATAACGGAAATAATCGTGATATATTCCAAAAACTTTTGCATATCCCAAAAGAAAGTTTTCCAGTTCCCTTGCTGTTACCCCGAAGATCTGCCTCTCAATCGCATCCACCGTTTCTTCCGCCATCTCGCCCTGTTGAAATATTCCATACCAGGTATCCGCGCCAGTGGGATACTTTACATGAATAGGCAGACGTTTAAACTTTTCATCGCCGTTATATATCTCATCAATAAAGTCATCCAGAATAATAGCCCCCTGGTCAAGCCTGAAAAAGCCGTTAATCTTACTCTTAACAGATCTATCACCGGAGTGCTTTCCCGTAAAATAGTACGGACTCATTTCCAGCATCAATTCCGGCCTCTCCTCTTTCATACAAACGCCTGTATAACACAATAGTTTACGCTCTGATACAAATGCCCATGTCCCATGTTCCGGAATAACGATTTCCCGGGCAGGTACTGATTCCGTGTTTACGCTGTCATAGATTGCTTTTATTATTTCATCCATGTCTATACCTCGTACTTTCCTTTTCCATGTTCATCTGGTATTTTCTGCCGATACCGGATTACAGTTGTTGTGTAATGGGGTGATTTTTCAGGGTCCTCCTCATAACCCACTTTTTTTATAATTCTATCACTAATTTTCCTTTTTCACCATACCCCTCCTTCCATTTGGAAGCCTGTCAGCTCTCCCTTTATCTCGCGCCCCCAGCCGCATACAACACTATAGCTTGTATCTGCAGAAGGTTTGGGATAAAATGACTACAGAATTGGTATTCCTGTCATTACAATTAAGACAGACGGCAACCTCTCCGGCGATTATCTGCAGGGCATGCTCATGTGCTATACCGAACTGGCCAGGCAGATCATTGACCCAAATGTGCAGCCCGAACCTAACACGGTAAACATTGTTTTTGAAAAAGTGGTTGCTAAAAATACGGAAAATAACTTTCATATAATCCGGGATTATCTGGATAAAATGGGAATCCGGGTAAACTGCAGATTTTTATGCAATACATATTACGATGAACTGAAGAATTTCCGCAGCGCTTCGCTCAATCTGCTGGCCCATAAAGACTATACAGGGAAAAATTTTACCACTCAGCCACCACCGATAACCAGACACTGCGCCAGATGGAATTTGATCCGCTTAATTATCCCGAACTGTGGTATTTTGGGCAGCCCCGGGTTCCCTGCACCTATCTCGACAAACGGGATTATGTATATGGCAGCAGGGATAAACTGACAGAGGCGCTCCATTTTCTGGAATCTAATATGAACTTTGATCTAATAGTGATCGTCAATTCCCCGGGGGCCGCCCTGATCGGCGATGATGTCAGAGATATTGCCATGGATGAGATTCAGGGTACTCCGGTTTTTACGGTGGAGACCCCCGGCTATTCCAGGGATATATGGGAAGGGTACAGCTCTGCATGCTGCCAGATTATCCGAGAGCTGCTTCCTGACGCTCCCCTCCCTGTAAATACGGGCACACGTAAAAAAGTGAACATCCTTGGGATGTCCATATTCCACAAATATTACCAGGGAGACTGCCGGGAGTTTACGAGGCTTCTGGATCTCTGCGGCATTGACGTGTCCTGTATTCTTTGCTGCGAATGTACTTTTGAGGAAATCATGGGCATGAGAAATGCAGATTTGAATATCGTAGTGGATACGATCTATGGAATGGATGCCGCCAGACTCCTGGAGGAAAAATATCAGATCCCCTATGTCTCCTGTCCCGGCGTCCCGGTAGGATTCTCCGCCGCCGAGACCCTGATTCATCAGGTATGCAGTCTCCTCAATGCAGACTCGGCCGCCTTTGTCACTGAGAGTGAAAAATCCAGAGCGCGCGCCTATATTTATCTCTCAAGACTGAATTCCCTGACCGGCCTTCCAAAGGGGGTAAAATTCGCGGTCCATGGCACCTGTTCCCAGTGTTACGGGTATACCGCCTTTCTCATCCGGTACTTCGGCATGACCGCGGACTGTATCTCGGTTCTGGATCCCCCCGGCGCCAACAGTCCTCCAGCCCCCGAATATGAGGAACTCTGCCGGCTGCTGGAGAAAACATCCATGAGCGGCGCCCTTCATAAAGACATCTTGTCCACCGATGCCGAACTTGTATTTGCGGACGGAAATATCATCGCAAAGCTGAAGGCGATGCATCGTGACTTCAGCGGAATCGAGATCAGTCTGCCCTCGATGGGCTATACCGATGTCATTCCTAAGACACACCTCGGGCTTTCAGGCGGACTGCTGTTGTGCGAACAGATCATCAACGGGCTGATGTTCCGATAAGAAGTACGGCAGACAGTCAAATCGACTGCCTGCCGTACTGCATATTTTTCTTGTATAGCAATGCATAGAAATCGGTAAAAAAATCCTAATTCCCAACTTTAATTTCCAAATACATGCCGTAAAAATTCAACCGCTCCCCTGGCGTCGTTGTCTAACATTTCTTCTGTAGCATCCGGCGCCAAGTCCCTCCAAACTTTAATTTCCGATCCCACAGTTCCGCCGCTCATCACAAAGGGCTCCATTACTACCGCGCCCTGGTAATCAATATCTTTCAGCGCCTGACCGATTTCCGCCCAGGGAAGGCTTCCTTTTCCCGGAACCCGCCTGTTCTGCTCTCCCACATGGAGATGCCCAAGCTGACGTCCTGCTTTACGGATAGCCGCCCCTATATTGTCTTCCTCTATATTCATGTGAAAGGTATCCAGCATGATTTTTACATGGGAACTGTCTACCGCATTCACAAACTCAAGCGCCTGCTCACAGGTGTTCAGCATGTACCCCTCATACCGGTTCAGAACCTCCATTCCCAGAGTCACATCACAGTCTTCCGCTATTTTTGAAAGTTCTTTCATATTTTTTATTGCGCGCTCTAAATCTGCTGCTTTGTCCATCGGAGCCGCCGGATCCAAGGGCCAGTAAGAGTATAAGCCTCCGCCCAGCACCTTTATGTCCATGAGCTGCAGACGAGGCAGCAGTCCCTTAAAAAAGTCCATTCCCCTCTTTACAACAGCCGGGTCGCCGGAACAAAGGTTTTGTTCCTTTGTCGGCCCGTAGCCTGCTGTCATGATAATCCCTTGATCCTCTGCACATTTTTTTAAGTCCAGAAGCTGTTCGTCTTTCAAGTACACGTTCCGCAGCGCCATACAGGAAATCTCTAATACATCAAATCCCAGCTTTTTAACTTTCTGTATGTAATATTTGTAATCTGCCTGCCATTCCTTTGTCCAATATGCAAAATATATTCCATATTTCATAATTGCGCCTTTCTCCTTAAGTTTAAGATTTAGTTGGTTGCTTATATTCTGATCTATTCCGCAAAATAGATCCAAATATGTCCGATTATACATAGAGCCATCACCACAGTTAAAAAACGGTGCACAAGAAGATTAAGGCGTTTATTCTTCGTTATGGTATGGCACAGTACAATCAGCAGTACCATGACAGTCGCAGTCAGTGCACCAGTAATGAACACACCTATATGGTGTACCTTTATCATAGGAAACACGAATATAAAGTGCAAAACAGCGATAACGAGTATTGCAGCACTTATGTACTTATGCGCCTGCATAAAAAATACATCCGCCTTTTTCAGATGCAGTTTTCGCGTCACCGCTTTCACCAGCAGCATTAAAAAACATAAAAGACATAAATAACCCAAAATAATACTCATAAAAATCCCCCCAGTACTTAAATCCCTCCTGCCTCATATGACAGCTTTCTCTCCTGGCAGCATCCTTTTTTCGTTCCGGTCAAATCCTGCCTGTTTATTCATTATATACCTTATTCTGCAGCTTTGCTGCAGACCCG
>OBZW01000703.1_pt1 | contig 15926 bp, 9 predicted proteins | sample 1477021 | NCBI WGS metagenome assembly OBZW01 (sample SAMEA2580262, study PRJEB22360) | human gut metagenome | biome: human gut; feature: human-associated habitat; material: faeces | place: Denmark | collected 2008/2010
GCCTGAAGCCACCAAACATTTTTTTGTTCTGGATCTCAACAATCGTAATAAAGGTTGGAAAGAACTACCATCATGGCCGGGAGAGCCTCGAGGATATGCAGTGAGTACATCCCAAAGTGACGGTTTTGACAAATGTTTCTATCTTTTTAGTGGGCGTAACTATAAAATTGATGGATATATAAAAGCACTTACAGATGGCTATGTCTTCAACCCTCGTTTAAATTCATGGAAAAAACTGGAACAAAGTTTTCCTGTCATGGCTGGCAATGCATTGCCAACCGGTGCAAACCATATTCTTTTTTTAGGTGGTGTACCGCAATTAATTCCAGGCTCCGATGATCATCCTGGTTTTGACAATACAATTCGTCTTTACCATACCATCACCCAAAGTTTGATAAAAAAAGAAGTTGCTCCTTATCCTATCTCTGTTACAACCAATATTGCCCAAAAAGGCAATACATTTTATATAGGGAGCGGTGAAATCAAACCGGGTATCCGCACATCTCATATTCTAAAAGGAGAAATCATCCCATTCGAAAAAAAACTGGGTATAGTTAATACTAGTGTTATCTTCTTATATTTTGCATCTCTTGCCTGGATTGGCTATTACTTTTCGAAGAAGCAAAAAAATACAGACGATTATTTCAAAGGAGGAGGACGACTTCCTTGGTGGGCTGTCGGATTAAGTATTTTCGGGACAAGCCTGAGTGCCATCACATTCATGTCCATCCCTGCAAAAGCTTATTCTTCCGATTGGAGCTACATGCTTGTAAACGCAGGCATCTTAATGGTTGTTCCACTCATATTATATCTGTTTATTCCATTCTATCGCAAATTGAATGTTACAACTGCATACGAATATTTAGAACAGCGATTCAACTCTTTAATTCGAATACTTTGTAGTTTAGCTTTTATCTTATTTCAGGTTGGTCGCATGGGGATTGTCTTATTCTTACCAGCTATAGCCTTAAATGTTGTTACAGGCTTTGATATATTTCTCTGTATAGGGCTAATGGGAATATTAAGCCTTATCTACACCATGATGGGAGGTATTGAAGCCGTAGTATGGACAGACGCTCTACAAGTCGTTATTTTATTAGGTGGTGCTATTTTAGTTGTTATCATGGCTGCCTGCTATATTCCTGATGGATTCTCAGGTATTATCCGAGAAGCAACAGTTGATAATAAATTCGATTTGGGAAGTTTAAATTTTGACATGAGGCAATCAACATTATGGACTGTATTAATTGCGACTTTCTTTACTAATTTAACAACTTATGGAACAGACCAGACAATGGTACAACGCTATATGACTACCGAGACAGAAAAACAAGCACAGAAAAGTGTATTAACAAATGCACTTCTTACTATTCCTGCGACGCTTCTTTTCTTTTTTGTAGGTACAGTTCTGTATGTTTACTACAAACATAATCCAGCAGATTTAAGTTTGACAATCACAGACGGAGATGCAATCCTCCCTTGGTACATCTATTCTCAATTGCCTCAAGGAGTCACAGGGCTTTTAATTTCAGGGATATTTGCAGCAGCTATGTCTACCCTCAGTAGCAGCATGAATTCGGCTGCCACTGCCTATGTAGTCGACATCCATAGCAAAATAGTAAAAAAAGAAGCAAAAGACAACTTACACACTGCAAAAATAGCAACCTTTTTTTTAGGTATAGCAGGAATAGCTTTTGCCTATATGATGGCTACTTGGGAAATAAAATCATTATGGGACGAATTCAATAAAATTTTAGGCCTTGTCTTAGGTAGTCTTGGCGGACTCTTCCTCTTAGGAATGATCACACGAAAAGCCAATGCAGCAGGAGCTTTGTGTGGCATTATTGGCAGTATATTTATACAACTAATTGTCATCCAACAGCAATCTGTACATCTATTACTATATACAACTACTGGATTTGCCTCATGCTTCATTATTGGATATATAGCAAGTTGGATTATTCCTGGCAAGACTAAAAACATAGATCATTTAACAATATACAAAATATTCTCTAAAAAATAGAAACATGAAAAACTATCAACGTTTAAAAGGGTTGATTGCAGCATCTTTCACTCCTATGGATGCTCAAGGAAAGATTAATCTTTCTGCAATCAATAAGTATGCAGATCTGATGGCAAAATCAGATCTGACAGGAGTATTCGTGTGCGGCACGACCGGTGAGTCTCAATCCTTAACGACTAATGAGCGTAAAAATATTCTGGAACAATGGATTAAATCATCAAATGGAAGATTTAAAGTAATAGCCCATATAGGCAGTAATTCACAAGTAGAAGCAGTTGAATTAGCACGTCACGCTGCAGAGATAGGGGCCGATGCCATTGCCGCTATGGCACCTTGTTTCTTCAAACCGGAAACTGTCAAAGATTTGATTAACTTTTTTACCCCGATTGCTAATAGTGCAGAAGAACTACCATTTTATTATTATAATATGCCATCTATGACTGGTGTATTTTTGCCTGTTGCAACCTTCTTGTCAGAGGGCAAAAAAGTGATGCCTAATTTAGTGGGAACAAAATTCACACACAACAATCTCATGGAAATGGGTGAATGTTTAGCATTAAACAATGGTGAATTTGAAGTTCTTCACGGGTATGATGAGATTCTAATCTCAGGATTAGCATTCGGAGCAGTTGCAGGTGTTGGAAGCACCTATAATTATTTACCCGAAGTCTACCACGGTATCTTAAAAGCAGTTAAAGAAGGAGACTTCGAACATGCGAGAAAATTACAGATGAAATCAATAGAAATAGTAAAAATAATCATTAAATACGGAGGAGGTGTACGAGGAGGTAAAGCAATTATGAATTTGATCGGAATAGATTGTGGTCCATGCAGACTGCCCATTCCAGCTGTAAGCAAGGAAGAATATGATATGCTGAAAAACGATTTGCTAAAAATCGGTTTCTTATCTAAATAAAAAAGACACGGGGAATAAAACTTTGACCGGTACTTATTCCCTCGTGTCAATCTTAAAATAGCACTATTTTAAAACCAGTACAAAGATGAACAAATTAAATCATTTATGTTTACTGTTAGTCCTCTTATTATTCCCTCTTATCTCAATGAATATTTCGGGTGTTGTTATAGACAACGATGGACTAACTATGCCAGGTGTTTCTGTTTCTGTCAAGGGAACAACAACAGGTACTATTACCGATATTGACGGTAAATACAACCTCAATGTGCAAAAAGGGGCAACCCTTCTTTTCTCTTTTATCGGATATACAACAAAAGAAGTAAAAGTAGGAAACGAAAACATTTTAAACATTACGTTAAACGCCTCTACTATAGGTTTGGATGAAGTAGTTGTAGTCGGTTATGGAACACAATCAAGAAGAACAATCACCTCTGCTATTACAAAAGTAAGTGGTGATGCATTAAAAAATGTTCCAGTAAATACTATTGGTGAAGGGTTAAAAGGAAAAATTGCCGGTGCACGCTTATACTCCAATAATAACACACCTGGGGCTGATGCTACAATCCGCATTCGTGGTGGTTCTTCCATCAATAAAAGTAACGACCCCTTGATTTTGGTAGATGGTGTCGAACGTGCATTTTCGGGTATTAATCCAAATGACATTGAATCTATTGAAGTTCTAAAAGATGCAGCATCCACTGCAATCTATGGTTCAAGAGCTTCTAATGGTGTAATTCTTATCACTACAAAAAAAGGATCAACCAATCAAGCCCCCCGAATAACATTCGAGGCTAATTTGGCACTACAACAAGCAGAAACATTGTATGATTTCATGAACGCCGAAGATTATATCAATACTGTTCGTCCGGCTGTAGCCTTAGGTCCCAAATCTCACTACAACTTTATGGATGGTTATTCTGCAAGTTCAGGAAATACAGAATCTTCAATCTATTCAACTCGTTATCTCAAAGAAGGGGAAAGCGTACCAGCTGGATACAAATCCATGCCAGATCCATTAGATCCAACTAAAATACTGATTTTCCAAGATAATAACTTTCAAGATGAAATCTACAAAAACGCATTGTGGCAAAACTATTATGTAGGAATTGACGGAGGAAGTGAATCTGTCAGATACAGTGCTAGTGCAGGATACACAGATGACGGGGGAGTCGCTTTAGCTACAGGTTATTCCCGTTTAAGCATGCGGAATAATCTGGATGTAAAAATCAACAACAAATTGTCTTTTGCAATGGGTTTTGATTATTCTAAAACCAATTCATCTGAATATCCTAACCAAATGAATGTTATATCAAGAGGTCTAGCAACTCCACCGACTCAAAAGAAATATAATGAAGATGGAACCCCCACTAAAGGCTATAATGCAACATCTCCTAACCCATTATGGTATCAATATTACAATGACCAAAGCAAAGAAGAAAAGCGAATGTCTGCATTTGGAAGACTGACATACCACATTATTGAAGGTCTGAAAGCAGATGTACAAATGTCTACATACAATCATCACTGGAGAAGTGACAGTTTTGAAAAAGCTAACGAATTCAGTGGTTTACGTACAACCACTGCACAATTCGGTGAATTAAACAGAAATAAATTGGAAGCCTATGGGACATATAACAAGACAATCAAAGATCATTCTTTCTCTGTCATGGCTGGCTACTCCTATCAGAAAGATAAAAATCAATCAATGGAAGCAACTGTTACAGGTGCCAGTTCCGATAAAGTTCCGACATTAACAGCAGGTCCCAATAAAAAAGACGCAAAAAGCGATTTCACAGAAGATGTCACAATTGGTTATTTCGGCCGATTATCTTATGATTTTCAAAAGAAATATTTGTTTTCTGCCACATTTAGAGAAGATGCATCTTCCCGTTTTGCAACCGGAAATCAATGGGGCTTTTTCCCTGGTGCTTCTGTTGGTTGGGTTATGTCTGACGAATCCTTTATGCAAAATATAAAACCCATTGATAACTTGAAATGGCGTATAAGTTATGGACAAACAGGAAACAATGCAATCGGGCTATATGACGCTTATGGCAAATATTCAACAAATGCCAAATACGATGGAGTTGCAGGTATTGTCCCGTCTACTATGCCTAATTTAGGATTAACATGGGAGGTTTCTACACAATTAGATGCAGGTTTCGATCTGTCAATGTTTAATAATCGCTTAAACATCAGCGCAGACTATTTCGACAAAAGAACTGACAACCTTTTATTTAGCAAAGAATTACCAAATACCTCCGGTTTTGACAATGTTCAAACTAACATTGGTAAAGTAAAATTCTATGGTTTCGATATCGAAATCAGTTCTACTAACATCGAAACAAAAGATTTTATATGGACATCTAAATTCACATGGAGCTACGTAAAAAATAAAGTTTTAAAACTCCCTGATAATGGACGAGACAAAAACCGTATAGGAGGTATTACCCTGGCAGATGGGACAGCCTTTGGGGGAACAGCAGAGGGGGAGCCATTATATCGTTATTATGGTTATGTTGTTGATCATATTATTGAAACACAAGAACAAGCAGACAATGCGATGTATGATAGCTCTGCAAAAGGCTATCGGCCTTCCGATGGGAAAAACATAGCCGGGCGTAAAGAAATCGGTGATTACGAATGGAAAAACCGTGAAGGCAGTCAGACTAAAGATGGAAAAGATTATATTGACAGTCAGGATCAATTCTTGCTTGGTTATACAGTTCCACATTCTACCGGAGGTCTGAACAACAATTTCACCTATAAAAATTTCACTTTGAATATCTTTTTAGATTGGGCTTTAGGCCACTCCATCAACAATAATTCAGAAATGCGCTATTTCATGAATACATTTGCAAACAATTATACGCTAATTGATGAAGTGAAACAATGTTGGAAACAACCGGGCGATAATACAAAATACGCACGTTTTACAGCCAATGATCCGGATGATGGAAATGCTAATTTTAGCCGTACATCGAATGTGTTCAACTACAAAGGTGATTACCTCTGTATCCGTGAAATAAGTCTGCAATACAATGTACCGACAAATAAGTTGACAAAACTGGGTATTCAAAATTTGGCTATTACATTAGCAGGAAACAATCTGCATTACTTTACAGCTGTAAAGGGTGTCTCTCCTGAAGTGGGTGCTTCTACGACTTATAATAAGGATTATTACAATTATCCTCCTATTCGTAAATATTCCGTAGGAGTAAAAGTTACTTTCTAATCAAATGATTTCTTAAGTTATAAAAACACTTATATCATGAAAATCAAAACAATATTATCAATATTATTGGCTGGAACTTTACTAGCTTCATGCCATGGTGACCTGAATATTATCCAGAAAAGCGAAGTATCAGCCAACTCCATGTGGCAAGATGAAGGAGATGCCACTTCTGCCATGTATGGTATGTTCAATAAATTTAGAGCTACATTCAGTACTGGTTACATTTACTGGGGAGAATACAGGACCGGTCTTTGGGCAGACGGTCTAGCCGGACAAACAGCACGTGACCAGGTATATCAAAATCAGATACCAACTAATCATAGTTATGCAAATTGGGCTGATTTATACACGACAATCAACAATGCTAATTTGATTTTAAAATACACACCGGATATTGCGTTTAATAGCGAAGACGCTAAAAACAAGATTTTAGCAAACGCATATTATGTAAGAGCATTTTGCTACTATTGGATCGGGCGTATTTGGGGAGATGCCCCCATATTGCTGGACGGATTTGAATCGGATCAACAAGAAGGACTTTTTCCAGTTCGCCAACCAGCCGAAGATGTATTTACACAGGTAGGCGAAGACATCAACAATGCTTTAACCTTGATGCCAGCATCTGTATCAGACAGGAATCTGGCATCATCGGGAGCCATTAATATGCTGAAAGCAGACTACTATTTATGGATGTATAAAGTACGAAATGCAGGAGAGGTGGCTCTTGACAATGCAAATACTGCTGTCCAAGCTGTTTTGAACAACTCAAATTACTCGCTTGAAGAAAATTTCAACAATATTTTTTACAACGAATTAGGTAACGAGATTATATTTGCATGGAGTTACATTCAAGATGAATATACAGGTGGATATCCTGGAGATTATTTGGTTCCTTCTCAATATGTTTCTGACGAAGCTATAGAAAATCCGGTAAAAGTAGGCAGTCATCAGCAATGGTGCTTCTATACAGAAGATTACAAAACTTTACTTTCAGAGAATAAGGAAGATCAAAGAACAATTGTAAGTTTCGAAACGTATTTCGACGAACCGAAAAATGCAACATTTCAATGGATCAATAAATTCGCCGGAACATGGACAAACGGAACACGTATCTTTGATTCAGACATAATTGTATACCGTTATGCCGATGCAATTCTATTTGATGCAGAAATCAAATTAGCAAAAAATGATATGACCGGTGCAATTGCTTCACTTAACAAAATAGCTGAACGGGCATACGGTAAAAAGAACTTCTATCCATCTTCTATGGCTGCTAATGACTTGAATGAAGCCATTGTAACAGAAAGGATGAAAGAATTTGCAGCCGAAGGCAAATTATGGTGGGATTTCATCCGTTTAGGAGTTGTCTTCAAAAAGTCTCCTTATCTGGTTGGACGTGAAAACGAGTTAAATATTTTATTATGGCCCGTAGCTCAAGCTTCAATTAATAAGAATCCAAATATCATACAAACTCCGGGGTATGATGAATAATTAATATTTATGCATCCGTTAACACATACAACTCTTGTCGGCAACTGGGCAACTCTTTTGCTGGCAACAAATAAAAGCGGAGAAATAGATTATAAACGCATGGGAGATGAAATAGATATCTTAATAGCATCATCTCCCTGCGGAATCTATTCGAACGGGACAGCTGGAGAATTTTATACTCAAAACGAAGATGAATTTATAAAAACAAGCGAATTACTGGCAGAGAAATGTTCCGCTGCCAGTATTCCCTTTCAAATCGGTGTCAGTCACATGAGTCCACAAATATCTCTAAATCGATTACAAGCTGTCAAATATCTCACTCCTGGTGCAGTCCAAGTAATTTTGCCAGACTGGTTTCCAGTAACCATGGAAGAAGCTATCATTTTTTTGCAAAGGATGGAAGAAGTAGCTGACGGAATTCCTATCGTCCTTTACAATCCTCCTCATGCAAAGAAAATACTATCTCCTCATGATTGGATGTATCTAAAAAAACATATACCATCTTTGATCGGTGTCAAAGTTTTCGACGGAAACAGGAATCCCGAATGGTATAAACAAATCAGAGAAAAGGTACAAGGGCTATCCGTTTTTATCCCAGGCCATAACCTGGCAAGCGGTATACTATCCGGAGCTCATGGGGCGTATTCCAATATAGCTTGCCTGAACCCTTTTGCTGCTCAAAAATGGTATGAGCAAATAATTACAAATAAGGATATGGCACTCGAACTGGAGGAACGTATTCATCTGTTTATGGATAAACTGATAACTCCTTTTATCGTAAAAGAACATTTTTCAAATCATGCCTGTGATCGCTTTATGGCATTAGTAGGAAAATGGGCTGATATAGGTAACCATTTGAGATGGCCTTATCGTTCGATACCGGAAGAATATGTTATTAACGTAAGAGAAAAGGGTTGTCATATCATTCCAGAATTTTTCAAATAATAATCTCAAATCAACTAACAAATCATGAAAAATATAGTAATAACATGCTTTTTCGTTTTGATGCAATTGGGGATTTTAGTCCAAGCACAAACAAATACAACAACAGACATTTACCAAAAAGGTCAGGACGGATATACCTGCTTCCGTATTCCAGCTATCGTCCAAAGCAAAGCAGGAACCCTGCTTGCCTTTGCTGAAGCACGAAAAAATAGTTGTTCTGACACCGGTAATATAGATTTAGTAGTGAAACGTTCCGAAGACGGAGGTAAAACTTGGAGTCGCATAATTACAGTATGGGACGATGGTGATAACGTATGCGGCAACCCGTCTCCTATCGTAGATCAAGAAACAGGTCGTATCATTCTGATCAGCTGTTGGAATTTAGGAGAGGACCATGAGAAACAAATCATCGATAAAACAAGCAAAGACAGCCGGAGAGTATATGTTCTTTACTCTGATAACGATGGTAAAAGCTGGTCAACCCCCAAAGAAATCACATCATCCGTTAAGCACCCCAATTGGACTTGGTACGCAACAGGTCCCTGTCATGGAATCCAATTACAAAGTAAAAAGACTAAAGGACGGTTAGTAGTTGCCGCCAACCATATGGTGGCAGGTACAAAAACTTATCATTCGCAACTAATTTATTCCGATGATAAAGGTGAAACTTGGAAACTTGGCGGAATCGTCAACGAACATGGAGGAAATGAAAGCAGTGTTGTAGAATTAAAGAATGGAGACTTAATGCTAAACATGCGCAATTACAACCGAAAAGAAAGTAAATCCCGTTCGTATGTAATTAGTAAAGATGGTGGAGAAACTGTCTCCCAAATATCATATCTTCCTGAACTGATCGAGCCTGTTTGTCAAGGAAGCACACTAAATTATATGAAAAGGGGAAAGATCAGCAATAACATTTTATTCTCCAATCCCGCCTCCACGGACAAAAGAGAAAAGATGACAATCAAACTGAGTGAAAATAATGGTGAAACCTGGTCCTATGCCTATCAAGTCTATTCAGGTCCAAGCGCTTATTCAGACCTGACCAATTTGGGAAACGGGAATATCGGACTGTTATATGAATATGGTATAAACAATCCATATGAAAAAATCGGCTTTACAATAATACCATTCGAACAACTAAAAAAACAAAACAAATGAGATCTGTTCTTCTACTTCTCCTGTCTTTTTTCACTCCAGTAATCTGGGCTCAAAATGTAGAGCAATCCAAACTCTGGCCAGATAAACAAAATGCAAATGAGGCAGAAATATATATATATCACCCGAAAGAAAGTGATAAAGTCGCACCTGCTGTACTGATCTGTCCTGGAGGTGGTTATTCAGGATTGGCAATGGATCGTGAAGGGCATGATATGGCTAAATGGTATGCTTCCAATGGATTTGTTGCTGTTGTTTTAAAATACAGAATGCCCAAAGGTGTACACACTGTTCCATTGGAAGATGCAGAAAAGGCAATATCAGTTCTCCGAGAGAATGCGGATAAATGGAACCTTGACAAAAGTAAGGTCGGAGTAGTCGGTTCTTCGGCAGGCGGACATCTGGCAGCATCATTAAGTACATTAGCTAAAGATATCAATCGCCCTGATTTTGCAATTCTATATTATCCGGTAATTAGTTTTGATAACAAAATGGCACATCAAGGTTCTAAAAAAAATCTATTAGGAAAGAATATTGATAATGAAAAACTAATAGATTATTATTCTTTGAACAAACAGGTTGATGACAAAACTCCAAAAACACTACTTCTATTAAGCTATGATGACCGTGTTGTACCTCCAATGAACTCTATTTTGTATTATATAGCTTTGAATGAGCACCATATTCCAGCTTCACTTCACATGTTTCCTAATGGAGGGCACGGATGGGGTATCAGATACGATTTCGCTTATTACCAAGAAGTAAAAGATCTCATACTAAAATGGCTGAGATATACGCAAATTATTGATTAACCAAGAAAAGGCACATGAAACAACAGACTATTTTGGTAGCCATTGAGACATTATTATCTTTTTGCATGCAAGCAGAAAATGATGTAAAAAACGTGCTTTTCATAGCCATAGACGACTTACGTCCAACATTGGGATGTTACGGTGACCCATACGCCGTAACTCCCAATATTGATACATTTGCAACAAAAAGTTTCCTCTTTGAAAATACATACTGCCAGCAATCTGTCAGTGGTCCTTCACGAGCATCCCTACTGACAGGACTGCGTCCGGATGAAATCGGAGTCACTGACCTAAACACTCATTTCAGAGAAAAATGTCCGTATATTACCACTCTACCACAACTTTTCAAGAATAATAGATATGAAACTATCGGTATTGGTAAAATCTATCATGGCAGTACCCGAACACAGGATACAGTTTCCTGGACTAGAACTCCCATATACAATTTATCTATTAAGAAAGAAGAATATACGTTGATGCAAAACAGACAAGGGAGTAAAGCTACTGCAATTGAAATTGTCAATCAACCGGACACCTCTTTTCTGGACGGTAAAGTTACCACAGAAGCTCTAAAGACATTGGATGAATTAGCCAAATCCAAACAGTCTTTCTTTTTAGCCGTCGGATATATCAAACCTCACCTGCCATTTAGTATGCCGAAAAAATACTGGGATATGTACCAGAATAAATCCTTCATCCAAAAAGAGGCAGAAGACAAACAACCAGTACATGCTCCTGTCATATCCTTCCACAATTGGGAAGAGTTAAGAGGATATACCGACATACCCAAACATGGAAATCTCTCAATAAGAAAGCAGGAAGAACTTTGTAAAGCTTATTATGCATGCGTCAGTTTTATCGACTCACAAGTTGGAAAATTATTGGACAAGCTCAAAGAACTCGGATTGGAGAAAAATACAATCATTGTCATTTGGGGTGACAACGGCTTCCATCTCGGAGAACAGCACCTATGGGGAAAATCTACAAATTTTGAATTGGATTGCAAAGTACCTCTACTTATATATAATCCAGAATATAAAGATCATCCGAAACGAATAAACGACATTGTAGAGTTGATTGACATCTATCCGACATTGACCGACCTATGTGGGTTAAAGCCTACACATACATTATCCGGGCAATCTCTTCGTTTTCTGATAGAAAACAAAACAAACTGGAAGAATCGTGCTTTCAGCCAATTTCCAAGGCCCTATAAAGCGGTAAATTCTTATAAAAACCAGACACACATGGGATACACTGTCCGGACTAAAAATTGGCGTTACACGCTGTGGTACAACAATGCGACAAACCATATTACAGCCCGGGAACTTTATTACATGAACGGTAGTAAAGTGGAAAAAGAAAATCTAAGTGGAAAAAGAGAATATGTTGACATTGAAAATGAACTACAACAAATGATTGAAGATTATAAAAACACTCATAATAAATAAGATTCCATGAATAAAGTATTATTATTTACAATCCTTTCAGGCCTGTCATTATCCTGTACGAACTATACAGATAACATATCCATGACAGCAGAACATCCGGTACTTCCCGTTCTCACCATGAAGGAAGCCAACCCTGTCTTCAAAATTGAACTGATAAGACATCAAACAGACAATAATTATTCATTACAAAAATTAGAAGTAGATCTTCATGGAACTACAGATATCGATGATATTGAAAGTATCGGTCTTTATCATACCGATTCCAAAGGAATGATCGATATCAACAAACCGATTCTTCATACAGTATCCACATCTGAAAAAATTATTTTCAATACAGATATTTCAATCGATACGGATACTTTCCCTTTTTGGATATCTTTTAAGTTAAAAGACAAAGTAGATCTCAGCCATCGCTTTAAAGCAGGCTGTACCAAGATAGAGACAAATGAAGGAGAGATAAAAGTACCCGTAACAGTTTCACCTGAACTTCGTGCAGGAGTAGCCGTACGTCAGCACAAGCAAGATGGTGTTCACACATCTCGTATCCCAGGGTTAGCAACATCTACAAAAGGGACATTGTTAGCCATTTATGACGCTCGTTACGAAAGTCCACGCGATTTACAAGGGCATATGGATATTTGTCTGAATCGTAGCATAGACGGAGGACAAACCTGGCAGCCTATGCAAGTAGTCCTGGACATGAAAGATTGGGGTGGATTACCAGAAAAATACAATGGAGTTAGTGACGCCAACATCCTGATAGATGAAAACACAGGAGATATTTATGTAGCCGGTCTTTGGATGCATGGAGTATTAGATGGAAAAACAGGGAAATGGGTGTCTGGAATGACAAAAGATAGTACCCGCTGGATACATCAATGGCGTGAAAAAGGCTCTCAGCCGGGATTTGGAATAAAAGAGACCTGCCAGTTTCTAATTGCAAAAAGTACCGATGACGGTCAAACCTGGAAGACTCCAGTAAACATAACGAAACAAACCAAACGAAAGGAATGGTGGCTATATGCCCCTGCACCAGGACACGGGATTACACTACAAGATGGGACACTCGTTTTTCCGACACAAGGACGAGACAAAGACGGACATCCATTTTCCAATATAACTTGGAGCAAGGACGGTGGTAAAAACTGGACCGCCAGCAATCCAGCTTTTACAAATGTGACAGAATGTATGGCTGTACAACTATCCGACGGAAACATCATGCTAAATATGCGTGATAATCGTAACCGAGGAAACAAAAAGGAGAACGGACGACGTATCTGCATCACATCCGATTTAGGAAAAACTTGGACAGAGCACCCCACCTCACGAAATGCATTAATCGAACCGACTTGTATGGGTAGCATACATAAACACATTTATAACCACGACGGACAAAATACATCAATCCTGCTTTTCGTCAATCCAGAATCCTATTCGGAGCGTAATCATATCACACTGAAGGTTAGCTATGACGAAGGAAACACCTGGCCCGAAAACAAGAAAATTCTATTGGATGAATATAACGGACGCGGTTATTCTTGCATAACCTCTGTAAATGAAAATACAATCGGTATTTTATATGAAAGCAGTCAAGCTGATATGGTATTTCAACAAATCAAATTGGAAGAATTATTACCCTAAATAGGAAAGGCCCTCTATCCGAGATTCAAAATCTTTTGGATAAAGGGCCTTATTATTCAGATATCTCCTTATTCCCACTCCGGCGGTTCCTGCCCTAACAAGTTCTTGACGAAGAAATCGTGCATTTTGTGCATTTCGAACGGACCGCCGAGGCTGTGCGTCTTGCCCGGTAGATAAAGCTGTTCGAAATTCTTGTTTGCTTTCATCAAGGCACTAACAACCTGCAAGGTGGAAGCCGGATCGACGTTATCATCCAGTTCACCGTTGATCAGGAGCAACTTGCCTTTCAGACGATAAGCATTGTCGACATTGGAGGAGGTGCTATAAGAGGCGTCGATCGGATAGCCCATCCACTGTTCGTTCCACCAGATTTTATCCATCCGGTTGTCATGGCAACCGCAAAGGGCGACTGCAACCTTATAAAAATCGTTATGGAACAGCAAAGCAGCCATCGCATTCTGACCTCCGGCCGACCAGCCATAGATGCCGACACGATTCAAATCCATATACTTGTATTTCGCACCTGCCGCTTTCATCCAAGCGATACGATCCGGGAAACCGGCATCTTTCAGGTTCTTCCAACATACATCATGGAAAGCTTTCGAGCGGTTGGACGTCCCCATACCGTCGATCGAAACGACGATAAAGCCGAGTTCTACCAATTTGGAGACCAGATGATGGGCCGGTTTGAAATCCTTATCCACATGCGAATCGTGCGGACCGGCATAAATAAACTCTATGACCGGATAGGATTTGGAAGCATCAAAGTGCATCGGGCGATAAATGTTCCCCCAAATATCCGTCTGCCCGTCCCGGCCTTTCGCGCAGAACACTTCCGGCATTTGCCAGCCTTCCGCCTGCAACACACTCACATCGCACCTCTGTAATCCGGCCACCACAGACGCATCCGAGGTTCGCTTCAACTGACTGACAGGCGGCAGGTCGGGGCGAGAATAGACATCGGTAAAATAAGAACGGTCGGCAGAGAAAGTCACACGGTGGTTCCCGTTCTCAGGAGTCATATCGGTAAAGCCTGTTCCATCCAAGTTAATCCGGCAGTAATGCAGGTTATAGGGATCTTCGCCTTTATTAAAGCCCGAAGCGGTGAAATAGACAACCTGGTTCGTTTCATCCACATAATCGACCTGACGGAGCACCCATTCACCCTTTGTCACCTGTCGTTTCACCTGCCCGCTCGTACCATCTATCAGGTAAAGATGACGCCATCCGTCCCGTTCGGAAATCCAAAGCAATTCTTTTCCGTCATCCAGGTCATACCGATAGTTGTTATAATAATAGATAAAAGTCTTTGTCTGCTCGTCCACCAGATGACGGATAGAGCCGTCGGCCGCATTCACTTCGCCAATCACATAACGCTGATGGCCACGCTGGTTGAACTCGAACGTAAAGGCACGGCTGTCCTTGCGCCAGCCTGTCAGGTTCAGATAATACTGGTTTTCGTAAGGAGCGACATCCAGCGCCACCTGCCTCCGTGCCTCCACATCAAAAAGGACAGGCAGATAAACAGGCAACACATCGCCCGGCTTCGCATAATCGCGCCATTGCAGGATCGGTTGCTTCTGGCTGGACGGACTGGATTCGATCAACGGGATACGACGTTCCTGCACGTCGCGCACCTTCACTGTCGCCAGCTTCCGGGAGTCGGGTGACCAGATGATCGACCAAGCATCATAACGCAAGTTAGTCGTACCATCCATCGTCAGGGCAATCTCTTCTTTCGGCTTATCCTTCTCTTTCTCATCCCGGACAGGAGAAATATAGAGATTGTTATCTTTCACATAAGCTTCCCATTTCTTATCAGGCGAGACAACAGGAACCGGAGCTTCTCCATGACGGTGCCAACGGTCCGGTTTCTTTTCCTCTTCCTTTAACAAGGACTCGGCCAGCCCTTTCTGTTTTTTAGAGAAGAAAACCGCCAATCCTTTCTTATCTGCAGCACGTTGCTTTTTTCCACTCTCTGCATTGACAAGATAGTAAAAATCTCCCTCCTTCTCATGATTCTTATACCAGAAATAGTGAGAACTGTCTATCCATTCGGGATGGATAGCGGGAGAATAAACCCGATTGGAACATTTCAAGATCGTGTCGGCCCGCTCGTAATCAGCACGCGTCACCTGCGAGGCGGCGCTTTCTACCCCGAGCACCATCGCCAACAAACAAAAGATAAACAAAGTCGTTTGTTTCATAATAAAAGTGATTTATGATTTAATCCTCAACCCTTTAAATCTTTAAC
>OBZW01000713.1_pt1 | contig 15673 bp, 14 predicted proteins | sample 1477021 | NCBI WGS metagenome assembly OBZW01 (sample SAMEA2580262, study PRJEB22360) | human gut metagenome | biome: human gut; feature: human-associated habitat; material: faeces | place: Denmark | collected 2008/2010
TCTGCAAGGTGGAGGGAACGCTCACTTGTTATTGATGAATAAATCCAGAAGTGCTATACTATAACGTGTTTGAAAATTCGTACCCGCAGGGCATTGCGCAGCATATGCTCTGCGGGTGTCTCTGCGGATGGCCGCAGAATTCTATTAGAATGGGAGAAAATGAATATGGAGTACAGTGAAGTAATCAAAAATGCAAGATCTTGTATGGGGCCTTACTGTAAGGCATGCAATACCTGCAATGGAGCTGCGTGCAGAAATACAATGCCGGGACCGGGATCTAAAGGAGTCGGTGACCTCGCAGCACGAAACTATCAGAAATGGCAGGAAATCCGTATCAATATGGATACCCTCTGCGGGCAGAAGCAGGTGAAGACAGAGACCGAATTGTTCGGAAAAGAATTCACCGCCCCGTTTTTTGCCGGTCCGGTGGGCGCTGTGAAGCTGCACTACGGCGATAAATATTCGGACCAGGAGTATAATGACATATTGGTTTCCGCCTGTGCACAGAATGGGATAGCGGCATTTACAGGTGACGGGACAGATTATAATGTCATGATAGAAGCCACAAAAGCGATCACGAAACTTGACGGCATGGGCATTCCCACTGTTAAGCCGTGGGATATGGGTACAATCAGAGAAAAGATGGAGCTTGTGAAGAAGTCAGGCGCATTTGCAGTGGCAATGGATATCGATGCGGCAGGCCTTCCCTTTCTGCAGAATCTGAATCCTCCTGCAGGAAGCAAGTCTGTGAAGGAGTTGAAAGAGATCGTGAAGATTGCCGAGATCCCGTTTATCTTAAAGGGTATTATGACACCCAGGGCGGCTCTTAAGGCAAAGGAAGCAGGGGTCCAGGGGATCGTTGTATCGAACCATGGGGGACGCGTGCTGGATCAGTGTCCGTCAACGGCGGAGGTTCTGCCGTCTATTGTCGAAGCAGTGAAGGGAGAGATGACGATTTTTGTTGACGGAGGAATCCGGACAGGGATCGATGTATTTAAAGCACTTGCACTCGGGACAGACGCTGTCCTGATTGCCCGTCCATTCGTGACCGCGGTATACGGCGGCGAGGAAGACGGTGTCAAAGCGTATATCAACAGGATTGAAGCAGAGCTAAAAGATACCATGTCTATGTGTGGGGCGTTCACTCTATCAGATATCCGGCGTGATATGATCTGGAACTAAACATTGTTTCCAGAAGTTACCAGTTTATTTTTTAACAAAATTTCATTCGTTATCCTCCTCCTTTTTTGTGAAAGATTTTGTATTGACGATGCAGGCTCTATAGTGGTAGTATTGTTTGTACGGCACAGGATATAGTTTGCGAATTGCGCAGTGAATACTAAATATAGAATAAATGACAACAGGAAAGGAAGAAGACATCATGATGCATGTAGTAAAAAAGGACGGAACAAAAGAAGATTTTAACGTGCATAAAGTGGTTGTTGCGGTGAACAAATCGGCCTACCGCGCACTCATCAAGTTTACGGATGAAGAACTGGATTATATCTGCCGCTTTGTGGAAGAAAAGGTACAGTCCATGGCTATAACGGACATCCCGATCGCTGAGATGCACAATGTAGTGGAGGGGGCGCTGGAGAAAGTGAATCCGGTTGTCGCGAAGAGCTACAGGGATTATCGGAATTATAAGCAGGACTTTGTACAGATGCTGGACGAGGTTTATAAAAAGAGCCAGTCTATTATGTACATTGGAGACAAAGAGAACAGCAATACAGACAGCGCCCTTGTTTCCACAAAAAGAAGCCTGATTTTCAACGAATTGAATAAGGAGTTATATAAGAAGTTTTTCCTGACCGTTGAGGAGATACAGGCGATCAGGGAAGGGTACATCTACATACATGATATGTCTGCCAGAAGAGACACCATGAACTGCTGCCTCTTTGATGTGAAGAGCGTGTTAAACGGCGGGTTTGAGATGGGAAATCTCTGGTACAATGAGCCAAAGACACTGGATACGGCTTTTGATGTGATCGGAGACATCGTGCTCAGCGCCGCAAGCCAGCAGTACGGCGGCTTCACGGTGCCGAGTGTGGACGAGATTCTGGAGCCCTACGCAGAAAAATCGCACAATAAACTGATTGAGAAATATAGAAACCTGGGACTACCGGAGGATAAGGTGCAGGAGGTTGCCTGGGCTGACCTGGAAAAAGAGATGGAGCAGGGTTTCCAGGGATGGGAATATAAGTTTAATTCCGTATCCTCAAGCAGGGGAGACTATCCTTTTATTACCGTGAGTGCAGGTACACGAACCAGCGAATACGGAAAATTGGCTACAAAAAAAATGCTGGAAGTACGCCGGAAGGGGCAGGGGAAAGAGGGACATAAAAAGCCGGTATTGTTCCCGAAGATTGTATTCTTATACGATGAGAACCTGCATGGGCCGGGAAAACCGCTGGAGGACGTATTTGAAGCGGGAATTGAATGTTCCCGAAAGACGATGTATCCCGACTGGCTCAGCCTGACAGGCGAGGGATATGTTCCAAGTATCTATAAAAAATACGGGAAAATCATCAGCCCAATGGGCTGCCGTGCATTTCTGTCTCCATGGTATGAAAGAGGCGGTATGGAACCGGCAGATGAGAACGATAAACCGGTATTTGTAGGAAGGTTCAATATTGGAGCCATCAGCCTGCATCTGCCAATGATTTATGCAAAGGCACAGCAAGAGAGTAAGAACTTCCACGATGTGCTGGATTATTATATGAACCTGATCAGAAGGCTTCATCAGAGGACCTACGATTATCTGGGAGAGATGAAGGCATCCACGAATCCGCTCGCATACTGTGAAGGCGGCTTCTATGGCGGTCACCTGGGGCTGTATGATAAGATCAAGCCACTGTTAAAATCTGCCACCGCATCATTTGGCATAACTGCCCTGAATGAACTGCAGCAGATCCATAACAAGAAGTCCCTTGCAGAAGACGGCTCATTTGCGCTGGAAACGTTGAATTACATCAACGACAAGGTCAATGAATTCAAAAAAGAAGACGGGCATCTGTACGCGATTTACGGAACGCCGGCGGAGAATCTCTGTGGGGTGCAGGTACAGCAGTTCCGTAAAAAATACGGGATTATTGAAAATGTTTCCGACAGGGAATATGTAAGCAACAGCTTTCACTGCCATGTCAGCGAAGAGATCACTCCGATTGAGAAGCAGGATCTGGAGGGACGATTCTGGAATCTGAGCAACGGCGGTAAGATTCAGTATGTGAAGTATCCCATCAGCTACAATACGGAAGCCGTGAAGGCGCTGGTCAGAAGAGCGATGGAAAAAGGATACTACGAGGGCGTCAATTTGTCCTTATCTTACTGCGATGACTGCGGCCATGAAGAACTGGATATGGATGTGTGCCCGGTGTGCGGAAGTAAGAATCTGACCAAGATAGACCGGATGAACGGTTATTTGTCCTACTCCAGAGTGAAAGGCGATACAAGACTTAATGATGCCAAGATGGCAGAGATTGCGGAAAGGAAAAGTATGTAACATGCAGTATCACAATATTACAAAAGATGACATGCTTAACGGTGATGGACTGCGGGTCGTCCTGTGGACAGCGGGCTGTTCACACGGATGCAGGGAATGCCACAATCCTGTTACATGGGATCCGGACGGCGGGCTCCCCTTTGAGGAAGAAACAAAGCAGGAATTATTTGAACAGCTGGAAAAAGATTATATTAGCGGTATTACATACAGCGGCGGAGATCCGCTGTTCCCTGCCAGCAGGGAATGTATCACAGCGCTTGCAAAAGAAATACGTGCAAGATTTCCGGACAAAACCCAGTGGCTGTATACCGGCTTTGAGTGGGAAGAGGTCAAAGACCTGCCTGTAATGCAATATCTGGATGTTATCGTAGACGGAAGGTTTGAAATTGACCAAAAGGATACGCAGCTGCACTGGAAGGGCAGTGCAAACCAGAAGGTAATTGACGTTCAGGAAAGCCTGAAAAAGCAGCAGATTGTGTTGCACGACTCATAACCAAAGAGCACTGCGTAATACATATGCAGCGGTGGAGGCTGCGATAGAGCAGCAGATTAAGGTTAACAAAGGAGAAAGAACATGCAGAGAATTGCCAAATTTCATAAAGTGAGTCTGGAGCAGTTTAAAAAAGACTGGATCGATACATTTGGACTGGAAGACGAAGCAGATATCCAGGAAATATATGACGGAATCAAGCTGCCAAGAAGAGCGACAGCAGGTTCTGCGGGCTATGATTTTTATGCCCCTGTCCGCCTGGTGCTGGAGCCGGGCCAGACGATCAAGGTTCCTACCGGTATCCGTGCAGAGATGGAGAACTCCTGGGTTCTCAAGTGTTATCCGAGAAGCGGCCTGGGTTTCAAATATAGGCTGCAGCTGAATAATACGGTAGGAATTATAGACAGCGATTACTTCTACTCTGATAATGAAGGACATATTTTTTCGAAAATAACGAATGACACGAACGAAGAAAAGGTCGTCGATATAGGCAGAGGCGAAGGCTTCATGCAGGGGATATTCACCGAATACGGCATTACTGTCGATGATGATGCCACCGAGACCAGGAACGGTGGTTTTGGAAGTACAACAAAGAAAAATCTTTGATAAAAAAGCAGATATCAAGAGCACGTTTTATGATGGGAAACCAATTCATAGGACGCGCTCTTTTTAATCGATTGCATAAATCAGGAAGAACCGGGGATTCTAACCATAGAGATTATCTGTTTCCAAAGGACAGTAAAAGAGAAAGGGTAGAGATTCCATGATTGAGAAAAATACGAAAAAAGTCAGCAGCTCCTTCCAAGAAAATATAGAATATATGAATCAGGTTCTGCCGGTTCAGGAAAGCTTTGATGTCATTCAACGGGATATGCTCATAGGAGGAAAAAAGGCAAGTTTTTATTTTATAGATGGATTTACGAAAGATGAGACCATGCTGAAGATCATGACCTCATTTTTCGGAATTCAGGCGGATGCTATGCCTGAGGACGCCACCGCATTTGCCCAGCAGTGTATTCCCTATGTGGAGGTCGACATTATCGGAGATTTTGACCAGGTACTTCGAAATATACTTTCGGGCGTAACATGTCTGTTTATTGATGGATATGAGGTGTGTATTGCGATCGACTGCCGCACTTATCCCGCCAGAAGCGTTGAAGAACCGGACAAGGATAAGTCTCTCAGGGGATCGAGGGATGGCTTTGTAGAAACAATCGTGTTCAATACGGCACTGATGCGCAGGAGGATCCGTGACCCCCATCTGATTATGGAAATGGTAGAAGCCGGGCAGACAAGCAGAACGGATATCGCTCTCTGTTACATGTCTGACCGCGTAGACCAGGAACTGCTTAAGAATGTGCAGGAGAGAATCAAGAACCTGAAGCTGGATGATCTGAGGATGAATCAGCAGAGCCTGGCAGATGCCATGTTTAAGCGAAAATGGTTCAATCCATTTCCAAAATTCAAGTTTACGGAGCGGCCGGATACAGCTGCTGCCTGCCTGCTGGAGGGAAAGGTCGTAATAATGGTGGACAATTCGCCTTCCGCAATGATACTGCCCACTTCCATATTTGATATGATTGAGGAGGCAAATGATTACTACTTTCCTACCCTTACAGGGGTTTACCTCAAAATATCCCGGGCGCTGATCACCATACTCACGGTGTTTCTGACTCCTGTTTTTCTGCTGTTTATGCAGAACCCGAACTGGCTGCCGGATGTGTTTGCATTTGTTGCGGTAAAAGATACGGTCAATATCCCGCTCATATTCCAGCTTTTAATACTGGAACTATCGATTGACGGCCTGCGGCTTGCGGCACTGAATACACCGAGTATGCTCAGCACGCCGCTCAGTGTAATAGCGGGTCTTGTCATGGGCGAATTCTCGGTAAAGTCAGGCTGGTTTAATTCAGAGGTGATGCTCTATATGGCTTTTGTTGCGGTAGCAAACTATACGCAGCCCAACTTTGAACTGGGGTATGCACTAAAATTCATGCGGCTTTTGCTGCTGATACTGACTGCCTGCTTCAACGCCGTTGGGTTTGTGATCGGATGCATTCTGATCGTATGCTTCCTGGCATTTAATAAGACGTTATCCGGAAGAAACTATCTTAATATAAAACTACAGTAGCAGAATCAGCGGTAAAGCATCCTGAAAATCAATGCCCTGTTCTTTCCGAAGCAATATGGGAAAGGCAGGGCATACCGTTTTATCACCTTCGCTGTATCTCTCTCATATCAGCTCCCTTTTTATACAGGCGAAGCCCGGCGGCTGTCAGAAGACCTGCCGCAGCTGCCACCATAATAAAGAGAAGGGGGCTGCTTGTGTAAACAACTAAAAAGTCCAGATAGCTGCCGAATAGATTGAACAGGATATGAAACAGAATAGCAGGATAGATACTTCTCCCCAATTTTAAAATGCATCCCAAAATAATTCCTATTAAAAATGCATAAATCCCCTGTATCAGATTCATATGATAGACGCCAAAGAGAACTGCCTGTAACAGATTGGCGGCCCAGAAAGGGAGTGCCTTCCGAAAAAAATGAAGCATCAGTCCACGGAAAATCAGTTCTTCACAGACAGGCGCAAGAATTACAGTATAAACGGTCAGAAGCACCGTCATATCGTTCATGCCGGCGCTCTCAAACAGCTGGTTATAGCTTTCGTACCAGTCAGGCCGGAAATTAGCAATCACAATAATTAGATAGGAAGCAATGTACTGCATGGAAACCATCAGGATGAAACATGCCAGCAGCATCCTGGCGTTGAAAATCTGTCCCAGCCGGCGCCGCAGCATCCCTTTGGGAACCGCTGCGATGCGATACCATGTTCCGAGAAGCAGGATGGTAACCGCGCTGTATAAGAGCATAATTTTAGTATTAAAGCCGGAATCAAGTAAGATGTAACCAAACGCGTCTATGTCAAAACCCCCCGTAGAAAAGAAATGCATATAAAGAGCCTGACATAAGGAGCAGATCAGGCTGGCAAAGAGCTGGATTGCGAAGGCGGCTGCCAGCGGAAGCAGGGCCATAAGAAAGTAACCGGCTTTTTTTAGTATGTTTTTAATGAGAATCGACCTCCTTTTATAAAGCATATTTTAAAGAATAGATTTTTGTTTTAGACTTTAGTATACCACAGGCTAATAAGAAGTTCCATATAGAATCCGGAATGTTAGTGTGTTATACTATATTCATTGTTCCGGTTTACAGCACAGCTTCTTAGCTGGAATCAGCCTAGACCTTAAAAGCCGGTTTGGCGGGGCAGAGGCATGTAGAAAATCATGTGAAGAAAAGAGGTAGTTTTAGTTGGAAGAGAACAGGGAAATTGAAAAAGCAGACAGTGCTGGTAATCCAGGAAAGGACGAGAGGCTGGGCAGTGCGCCGCTTGGAAAATTGATTGCCGAGATGGCGGTTCCGGCAGTGGCAGCCCAGATTATCAATGTCCTCTATAATATTGTAGACCGTATTTATATAGGGCATATTCATGGCTATGGCGACATGGCACTGACCGGAGTAGGGGTCACCTTTCCAATTCTAATGGTGATCGCGGCCTTCAGTGCATTTGCAGGCATGGGCGGTGCACCGCTGGCATCCATACAACTGGGAAAGAAAAATTACGAAGGGGCCGAAAAGATTCTGGGTAATTGCGTGGGATTGCTGTTGATTTTTTCGGTGATTCTGACAGTCGGATTTTTGATATTTAAAACACCTATATTATATGCATTTGGCGCCAGCGAAACAACCATCGTTTATGCGGAACAGTACATAAGTATTTATTTGATCGGAACCATATTTGTACAGTTCGCCGTGGGGCTTAATACGTTTATAAGCGGCCAGGGGAATGCCAGGATCGCCATGTTTTCCGTGCTGATTGGGGCTGTGATTAATATCGTGCTGGATCCGATCCTGATCTTTGCTGCAGGAATGGGCGTGCGGGGTGCAGCTCTTGCCACCATCATTTCCCAGGCGGTAAGCGCCCTTTGGGTGATATGGTTTCTGACTTCAAAGAAAAGCGTCATTCGTATCCGCAGACAGTATATACGTCTGAATGCGAGAACAGTGGGGAGCATAGCGGCGCTCGGTGTATCTCCTTTTATCATGCAGAGCACGGAGAGCCTCGTGATGATTACCTTGAATTCCGGTCTTCAGAAATACGGCGGGGATTTGTACGTGGGCACCATGTCCATTATGTCAAGCATCATGCAGCTGATTGTAATTCCCGTGCAGGGAGCGGCCCAGGGAGTGCAGCCGATCATGAGCTATAATTACGGCGCCGGAAAGCTGGAAAGAGTAAGAGGTGCATTTGTCCGGATGATCGTAATATGTTTGTCTGCCACGGTCCTATTGGCCGGGCTTGCTGTCATAAATCCGGCAATATACGCCAGACTGTTTACAGGCAATCAGGAACTGATCGCGCTGACTTGTAAGGTAATGCCGGTATATTTCCTCGGAATTACGGTGTTTGGAATCCAAATGGCATGCCAGACCACATTCCTGGCTCTGGGCCAGGCAAAAGTCTCACTAATCATTGCGCTTTTGCGTAAGGTGATCCTGCTGATACCACTTGCCATTATCCTTCCGAAGTTCATGGGAGTCATAGGAATCTACAGAGCCGAACCGATAGCTGATTTTACTTCCGTGGCGATCTCAGCACTTCTCTTTTTCCTTACGGCCAAAAAGATTTTGCGTTCTGACGAAAAAAATGATATGATAGGTAAAGCTTAAATTTCAGGAGGGAAGGATATGAGAGAATTTATAATTACAGTTAACAGTACGGTAGACTTGCCAAGAAAATGGTTAGAAGAGAGGAATGTACCGGTTGTTCCTTTAAAATATACAATCGACGGGGAAACCTATACAGATATGTATGGTCTCACCGGCAAAGAATTTTTTGCAAAGTTGAGAGAGGGGCATATGTCCGTAACCTCCCAGGTGAATCCGGATGAAGCCAAGGCAGCTCTGGAGCCATTTTTAAAAGAAGGAAAAGACATACTCCATCTGGGATTCTCATCGGGCCTGAGCGGCACGTACAACAGTATGAGGATTGCAGGGGAAGAGCTGGCGGAAAAGTATCCGGAAGCCAAGGTCATCATCATTGATACACTCTGTGCATGCCTGGGAGAAGGCCTTCTCCTCTACAAAGTGCTGCAACAGAAGGCTTCGGGCAGGAATATCGATGAGATCGCACAGTGGGTAGAAGAGAACAAGCTGCATATCTGCCACAACGTAACCGTAGACGACCTGCATCATCTGCACAAAGGCGGACGCGTATCAAAGGCCACGGCAATCGTAGGTACCATGGTCAAGATCAAGCCGATCATCCACGTAGACAACGAGGGCAAGCTGCAGGTAATCGCAAAAGAGCGGGGCCGCAAGCGTTCGCTGAACAAGATTGTAGAAATGGCCGCAGAGAGAGCCCAGGGCTGGGACAATGACATGGTTATGATCACACACGGAGACTGCATCGAAGAAGCAGAGTACGTGGCAGAACTGGCAAAAGAAAAACTCGGAGCCAAGGAAGTTTTGATCAACAATATCGGAACCGTAATTGGAAGCCATACAGGGCCGGGAGTCGTAGCCATCTTCTACATGGGGGAAGAGCGGTAGTGCGAGGGATGTGGCTGGTATGGGGACGCCTGCCTGGAATGTGGAGCGGGATGTCCCGGGATAAAAAAGGATGGGGGCTGGATGCGACCCGTCCGCGGAGAAGTCCTAACGCAAAAGAAACCGTCCATGAGGGCACGTACAACATGCAACGGGAAAGCCTGATGCTTTCCCGTCTTAGGTTGTACTGGGAAGTGATTTTGGAAAATCACTTCCCAGCCCTCATGGACGGCTTCTTTTACGTAAGGACTTCTAACCGCGGTCTCTACGCATCCAGCCCCCATCCTTTTTTATCCCGGGACATCCCGCTCCACATTCCAGGCAGGCTGGACGCATCAAGGCAGATCAATCCTCACCTCTGGTGGGGCTCTGAGACGGGGGCAGTGGATCTTTTTTGGATACACGTAACATAAATACCTGTTGTTTTGTTAACTGACAGAGACATATGCATAGCCTACCGGTATAATTACGTTCCGTGTATTCAAAAAGATCCACTGCCCCCCGTCCCCCATACCCGTCTTTCACTTAGCGACCTCTTCTGGAGTTCTCCCTAGAGACTCATAATCCCTAAGGCATTCATTACGGAGCTTATTAGTATAAGTACCAGTAAGATAGGCGCGATCCATTTTATCATGACTGTGAAAAGTTTTTTACTTTTAAAGGCTGCGCCTTCTGCGGATGCCTCTTCGATGATGGTTTTGGGTTTGATGAAAAAACCAACAAAGATACAGGTGAAGAGTGCTACGATCGGCATTAGGACGCTGTTGCTCAAAAAGTCCCAGAAGTCCAGTATAGACATTCCGATGGGCTGGATGAAATCCCAGACTCCGAATCCGAGGGAAGAGGGGATTCCCATCAGCAGTACGTAGATTACTACAATGATACAAGTGAACTTTCTTTTCCACTTGAACCGGTCCATCAGGATGGAGACGATTGTTTCCATCAAGGAAATGGCTGAGGTTACTGCGGCAAAGAATACCAGTATAAAGAATACGGTTCCTACAAATCCTCCCATTGGCATACTAGCAAATACCTTGGGCAGTGTAATGAACATAAGTCCGGGGCCTGCGCTGAGGGCGGACTGATCCCCGCCGGAAAAGATAAATACGGCTGGAACGATCATGAGCCCGGCAAAGAATGCGATACCGGTATCGAATATTTCGATCTGCCGCACGGAGCCCTCCAAGCTGGTAGATTTTTTCATGTAAGATCCATAAGTAATCATAATGCCCATTGCAAGTGACATGGAATAGAAGAGCTGCCCCATGGCTGCAAGCAATGTCTTGACCGAAAAGTCGGACATGTGGGGCATAATGTAATATTTGAGGCCTTCCATGGCTCCGTCCATTGTTAAAACGTAGATTGAGATACCGATGGTCAGGACAACGAGTACCGGCATCAGGAACTTACTGACAGTTTCAATTCCCTTTTCAACACCTAAAATAACAACAACAGCCGTGAAAACAACGAATAATGCAAACCATAGTATCGGGCTCTTGACTCCGCCGATAAATGTGGTAAAATAGTCATCTCCTGCGGCAGCTTTTGTTCCCCCTGTTACAAAAGTAGCAAAATACTTGATAACCCATCCGCCGATAACAGAATAGTAAGGCAGTATGATGATCGGTACGACAGCGGCCAGGACTCCGAGAAATCCAAAACGCTTATCGAGCTTTTTAAAAGCTCCGATTGCACTCAGGCCTGTCTTGCGGCCGAGAGCAATTTCGGCAACCATAAGAGTAAAACCAAAAGTTATAGCAAGGATAATATAGCATAATAAAAATGTTCCTCCGCCATATTTGGCTACGAGATATGGGAAACGCCATATGTTTCCGAGACCTACAGCAGAACCGGCGGCAGCCAGAATAAAGCCGATTTTGCTCGTGAAGTTACTTCTGTTTTCGTTCATTTGATAAAAAAACCTCCTCATTTTGACCCGTAATATTAGACACTAATGGCTATATTATGACATGAAGCGCGGCTGTTGACAAGTGGAATTAACCAATTCCACCGTAAAAAATTCCAAGAATATATACAAGAACGGCAACACCGCAGAATACATATCTGGTCATGGGTTCGAACCATTTGCCGACCCTTTTCTTTCTGCCCGTCTGAACAGATTCCAGGGCAAAACCTCTGCGGCAGACCCAGAACATCGTGATTCCTGCCAGAAGGGCGCCGAGCGGAATAACATAGATCGATATGGTATCCATCCAGATGCTGAGCAGGTCACCTTCTACAAAGATACCGATGCCGAGTGTGATCACTCCGATGATGGCAATCGACTTTACACGGGAAAATCCAAAACGGCTCTGCAGAGCTTCCACAGGGCTTTCCAGAAGGTTCATCAGGGAGGTAACCCCTGCACAGAGTACCGCAAAAAAGAATACCACTGCAAACAGGCGGCCGAAAGGCAGACTCCTGATGACTGCAGGGATCGTAACAAATAGAAGCCCGGGACCGGAATCGGGAGACATGCCGTAAGCGAAAACTGCCGGGATAATAACGATTCCTGCCAGAAGCGCGGCCAGCGTATCAAAGACAGCCACATTTTTTGCACAGCTGATGATGTCCACGTCCTTTTTCAGGTAGCTTCCGTATACAACCGTGCCGCTGCCCGCAAGAGAAAGGGAGAAGAATGCCTGGCCCATTGCAAAAACCCAGGTCTTTGGATTGGACATGGCTCCCCAGTCCGGTTTGAATAAATAAGCATATCCCGAAAATGATCCGGGCAGCATGGCAACGCGTACTGCAAGAAAGATAAACAGTATAAAGAATGCAGGCATCATGACTTTATTGATTTTTTCGATTCCGTGTGAGATGCCAAAGGACATACAGACCAGGACAATCAAAAGTCCCAGAAAATGCCAGGGTATACTTCCGAAATCCTGCGCCAGCGCTCCGAAAACCTCTCCCGGTTCCCTGGAACCCAGAATGTCCCCTGTTATAGAAGAGAAAAGAAAACGCAGGATCCATCCGATGACAACACTATATCCGATGGCGATTCCAAGGGAGCCGATGACCGGAATCAGCCCCACCAGGCTTCCAAGACCCGGTGCATTTCTCTGCGCAAATCCCTTTTTGAAAGCGCCCAACGGTCCGGACTGCATTGCGCGCCCGAAAGCCATCTCACCAATCACTCCGGTAAGGCCGATCAGCACAACAAATAGGATATAAGGAATTAAAAATGCAAATCCGCCGAATTCTCCGATCCGATAGGGAAAGAGCCAGATATTGGCCATGCCCACGGAACTCCCGATACAGGCAATGATAAATCCCCATTTATTTTTGAATTTGTCCTCTGACGGCTTGCTCTTTGCCCCATTTTGCTGTAAACTACTCATAGTCATTCCTCTTTTCTGTAAAAGTAGCAATATTATAACATAGTTTAATGGAAAAAATAAGAGGAAATCTATTGACATTTACCTGAAAATATGATAAATTATAATCTGCGTGAGGCAAAAAATAAAGTAGAGTATCCACTCTCACCATAGCACAATCGGGTGACTATTGGTTTGATATTGAAACATTTACACGGTCATTGGCTGTGTATGTCAATATACGGGTGGAGATGTTCACTCGTTTTTTTAATTTTATAGGAAATCAGATCCTATGAAACAATTTGCTATCGCGGAAGAACCTGAAGGAAATTCATTTGATGGAGGTATACAACAATTAGCGATTTAATGATTAATGAGCAGATCAGAGACAAAGAAGTTCGTCTGGTTAGTGAGGATGGGGAACAGTTAGGGATTATGTCATCCAGAGAGGCCCTGAAGATGGCCATGGATGCGGAACTTGATTTGGTGAAGATTGCACCGATGGCGAAACCGCCGGTCTGCAAGATTATTGATTATGGCAAATTTAAATACGAGCAGACACAAAAAGACAAGGAAGCTAAGAAAAAGCAGAAGACTGTTGAGTTGAAGGAAGTGCGTCTGTCACCTAATATCGATACGAATGACCTAAATACAAAGGTTAACAATGCAAAGAAGTTCATCGCAAAAGGTAATAAAGTCAAAGTGACACTGCGTTTCCGTGGAAGAGAGATGGCTCATATACAGCAGAGCAGACATGTTCTGGACGATTTTGCACGGATGCTTTCAGATATTGCGGTTATTGAGAAACCTGCAAAACTTGAAGGAAGAAGCATGAGCATAGTTTTAACTGAAAAACGTTAAAAATATATTATTACGGGTGTTTATACACTCAGTAAACGCACAATGAAGGAGGAAATACATCATGCCAAAAATCAAAACGAATAGAGCGGCAGCAAAGCGCTTCAAAGTAACAGGTACAGGAAAACTGAAAAGAAATAAAGCATATAAGAGCCATATCTTAACAAAGAAGTCTACAAAGAGAAAAAGAAATCTCAGACACCCGGCTATCACAGATGCTACAAATGTAAAAAACATGAAGAAAGTATTACCATATCTGTAAGATTTGGAAGTTGATGAAGGAGGATTAAGAAATGGCAAGAGTTAAAGGCGGTATGAACGCTAGAAAAAAACATAATAGAACCTTAAAGTTAGCAAAAGGATACAGAGGAGCACGTTCCAAACAGTACAGAGTTGCAAAACAGTCTGTAATGAGAGCGCTTACATCATCTTATGCAGGAAGAAAACAGCGCAAACGTCAGATGAGACAGTTATGGATCGCGCGTATCAATGCAGCAGCAAGAATGAATGGATTGTCATACAGCAAGTTTATGCATGGACTGAAACTGGCTGAAGTGGATATGAATAGAAAGATGCTGGCTGAACTGGCAGTAAGCGACAAAGAAGGTTTCGCTACACTGGCAGAGGTTGCAAAAGCAAAGATTGCATAGTAAAATAATACTATGAAGCCCGAATCCCCTAGGGACTCGGGCTTTTTTCATTTTTTATATGGGATTTGGATGGACAGGAGATGTTTGTATGAGAAACCATGAAGTTACAACAAAGCAGCCTTTATTAAATAAAGACGGAAGCCTGAGGGAACCAGGATGGTCCAGGCAGCTTATCCAGGAATATGACCGAAACCAGATTAAAGCGTCTAAGCTGCGGATCAAAGAATGGGATTATTATCTGGTACTGAACCAGGACTTCGCAGCAGCATTTACGCTATCGGACGATGGGTATATAGGCCTTCAGTCAGTCTCTCTCCTAAATTTTAAAGAAGGATGGGAACACACCGAGACGATTCTAAATAAATTTCCCATGGGGAAGATGAAGATGCCATCCACTTCGTCAGAGGGAAATATCCGTTACAAAGATAAACGCCTGAAGATGGAATTCTGCGTGGAACCCGGAAAGCGGACGATTACCTGTGATTTCAAGGACTTCTGGGATGGAAAGCCCTTATACTGTGAGATAACTCTTTCTCAGCCACCGATGGACACAATGGTCATCGCCACGCCCTGGAAGAACAAAAAGACAGCCTTTTATTACAACCAGAAAATAAACTGTATGCGCGCCGAAGGATCCGTGACGTTTGATGAAACCACCTACTGGTTCTGCCCGGAGACGGATTACGGAACCCTGGACTGGGGACGCGGCGTATGGACCTATGACAACCGCTGGTACTGGGGGTCAGGAAACGGAACTGTGGGAGGAAGGCCCTTTGGTTTTAATATAGGTTATGGATTCGGTGACACGTCTGCGGCAACGGAAAATATTCTGTTCTATGACGGCGTATGTCATAAACTGGATGATGTAACATTTCACATACCAAAGGACGATTACATGAAGCCCTGGCGTTTTACATCCAGCGATGGCAGGTTCGAGATGGATTTTGAACCGGTCTTGGATCGGGCGGCCAAAATATCAGCGCTGGTAATTGCCTCTGACCAGCATCAGGTCTTTGGGAAGCTGAGCGGCAGGGCAATACTGGATAACGGGATGTTTATCGAATTAAAAGACTTTATGTGCTTTGCGGAAGATGTGCATAATCGCTATTAAATCGGGATTTAGCGACGAGCTTTAGCCTCGGCGCGGATGGAGGGGGACGCTTACCGTGAGCCGGGAGATGCTGCGGCAAGTGTCTGCCCTGTTGGAAATACAGCCCGCTGCGCCAGGCAGCAGTAAGAGGAAATCCGC
>OBZW01000714.1_pt1 | contig 15643 bp, 15 predicted proteins | sample 1477021 | NCBI WGS metagenome assembly OBZW01 (sample SAMEA2580262, study PRJEB22360) | human gut metagenome | biome: human gut; feature: human-associated habitat; material: faeces | place: Denmark | collected 2008/2010
CGTAGCGATAACCAACAATTGCTCGTTCAGCGGTCGTTTTGTATTTGACCTGTTCCTCTGGCGTGAGCTTCTTAACGATTGGCATGGTGATCTTGATGGCGTGTTCGCCCTTGCGAATGTGGCGACCTAATTTGTCCCACTGCTTAAATCCGGCTACCCGCGTTGCATTAGGGTGCTGCATATTAATCAGGAGCACATTACGAACAGAGTAGCCATGGAAAGCAGCGTTTTGCCGAAGGTACTGCTTAAACTTTCGGGTATCGGCAAGCGCGCTCAATTGTTCTGTGGCTCGCTGCGCCATCTCATGTTCCCAAGCTTTGATCTCAGCTTTAGTCCTCGCCATCTTCACCATCCTCCTCCCATGTGACGTTCTCTTCCGCACTAGGAACCGGCTTAATAATCGGTTCAAAAGCATACAGTGGTTGATACTGATTGTCGGTAATCTGCTGCCAAGCGACCTGTCTCATTTTGATGGACGTTGGTTGCAAGCTGACGGTTGGATAATCGGCAAGATTGTCAATCACAGGCAGTTCACTGCCGAGCACCTGCATTTCATCTGCGTAAATAGGTGGCATAACCATCTTCCTTTCTATATAGAAGGTAAACAAAAAACGCCCTAGTAAAAGCGCGTCTGCTGTTTCTGTTTCTTCTTGTCTTGTTCACGTTCTCGATCCTGATCAGCCTGGCGTCTTTGGTACTCACGCTTGGCTAATCGTTGCCCCTTTATATCGGCGTTGAAAATCTTTTGTAGGCCATTCAAGTGATTGGCTACTGATGGTTGATGATGTGTTTGAGAAACAGCTTCTTGTTCGGAACGGTAAGCGGAAATATCTTTTAAAATACTGTTACCCATCCGGGCATACAGTTCATGTAATTTGTTATCGGTGTAGTCTTGCGCACGGTTAGCTTCTTTTGTGCCACTGCCATACAAGGCTTCACGGAAACGTGTTTCTTGTGCGAGTAGTTGTTTAAATTCGCCCAACTCTTCTGGCTTGCAACGCATCAAATAGTTTCGCGACATGGCATCTAAATGACCGCGATAGGGCTTCATGGCATTGTTGTTGTACTTCCAAAGACGGCGATCACGGGGCAAGCTTTTGACCAGCTCTTGATACCTAACAGCAAAGTCTAGGCTGCTCTGATGACGCCATGCAGACCGCTGATCAGGTTGTAGTCGTTGACGAATGAGGTCACTAATCCGTGCAAGTGAACGATCGCGATCAACCATTTCGTTAGCAAAGGCAGCTTTGAAATGGTTCAATATTTTCTTAGGAACATAACCTTTGCGCTGCCATTCCTGATAGGTCTCACCGTGCTTACCTTCGACGGTAACTCGTTTCCATTCACGGGTAGGTTGTGGCTCCACAATGGCAACATGAATATGAATGTTGTCTGTGTTGCGGTGAATTGCAGCAGACCAAATAGCGGAATGTGTCATACCCATTTTACCGGTGAAGTCGTTCATGGCGACCCGGGTAGCGTCCCGCAACTTGGCTTCATCTAATTGTTTGGTCTTCGGATTGTAGACATTGTTTTCAGCTAGGAAGTCGTTACGGAAACTGAATACGGACTGCCACATGACTGACTGATGCTTTTGTGCCACGGTGAATTGTTTCTTTAACTCAACGCGTTGTGTTGGTGTTAGATGATCGTATTGATCAGTGAAGATGCCGGAAGACTTTTTCGGATTCTCCATGTAGTGGTTGTAGCCGTCAACTGACAGAATGTTTTGTTGGTCAAAGTGATCAATCCGAATTGCCTCGTCTCGATCAATGTAATTGATGTAGCTGCCAAACTTTTTGGCATGGGCTGCGACAAAATCGGTCACATTGACAATGCCCGGTGATACTCGACTAGGCATCAGCACCACTACCTTGATGGTGTACTTGAATCGTTTGGTGACGAATGTACTCGGTCTTAATCTGGTCACTGACAATCCTACGAGCAACCGTTGTTGGCTTCATTGTGTCATCGGGAATGGGCAAATTGTCCCAGCCGTTTTGAACGACAACACCGTCAAACAGTTTCAACAAGACCAGTAAGTTACGGTCGATAAAGTTAATCTTTTTCTCAAGCGGTGCAAGTGCGTTCTGAACACTCTCGCTGACGTTAGAGGCACGTTCGTTAGCTTGGTCAAGTTGATTATTAAGCCGGTGCTCATCATCCAACAGTGACTTAATCGCTGCACTAAGGGTCTCAATTTGATGAGCCGCCATATAAGTTTTTAGCTCTTCATCTGAGGCTAACGCATCATCGCTTGAGTCAACAAAAAATGTCTTCCTGGTTCGCAAAGTAATCCCTCCTAACGAAGTTATTGAAGTTAATGAAGCTGTTCGACCTCTTTACTAAGGTCTCGAAAAGCAGCCGTGTTTTGTTCAATGATGACTGCCATTTGCTTCGTTAGCTCGCGCAAATCTGATACATCACCGCTGAGTAAGTGATCGGTTGCGTCATGATGAATGAGTTCGCGAAGATAAGCTTCTCGTGACAGATGAGCACGTTTAGCAGCGGATTCAATACCCGCCAAATCTTGCTCAGATAAATCTCTCACTTTCAATTCTGCCATTCTCTTTTTCCTCCTTTAAAGATATGACGGCAACGAAAACGTCACTGATTTGATAGCCATGCTTCCAAGATGTTTGATTTATTGAGCCTGAGGTTGTACTTAGCAAGCTCCGGATTTTTAGTTAGTTCTCGTTGCTTTTCAGCTACCAACTGATCCAACTTTGCGATTGCGTGATCACTCAAGGTAACCATGACTCGGCGCGTTTCGTTCTGTTTATCCATCTCAAAACCTCCTTCATAGTGATGATGAATTGTCATCTGGAAATCCGTTCAACGTCAAAATTGCATCACGTTACCGGACGATTTTTGGTAAACAGTTGCGACTACTTTGGTCAAAACGTGAACGTTTTTCACTAGGCAAACGAGCAAAAAAATTTGAGTTGCGAACCAAACAGCCTCAAAAATGGCTCGATCGAGACAAGCGTTTTTTTTAGGGTGGTCTGACAGGTCCTAAAATAAAGAAAGAGCATAAGGTAAAACTGACCCCAAAAGTGGGGTAAACCGCAGTGCGGTTTGATTTATGGCGGGGTCAGAGTTTAATGCTAACGTGTAGTGATTCTGGATTTACTCCACGTGAAAAAAATGCGAACGTGTAGTAAAACACGTTTTACTACACGTGGATCATGCTTGTTGTGACATGGGATAGCGCCGTTTACGTGTAGTAAATGACGGTTTACTCCACCTGAGCAAGAATATTCGCTTTTTGGTCATAAACGAGCACTTTTTGGTGTTGCAACGTTCACAACTCACTAGTGACTTGACGACAACACGAAGTACACACTACGAGTTGCACCAACTGCAAGCTAACATGTGCACTCAATGATGAGCGTAATGTTGATAGCGCTTCTCGTAACTTTGAAGATTGTTCTGGGCCACCTTAATGGCACTTTGCGTGTCGCTGATGTCTTGTTTCTTGTCTTGTATATTCGTCTCGGTTTGCGTCATGCGTTGTTCAGTTGCTCGCTTTTGCTTGCCGACTTGCAAGTTGGCGGTGTCTTTTTGACGGGCTAAACTAGTCTTCAAAATTTGCAGATCATGATTGTATTGGACAAGCTTTTTTTCTAAGGAAGCGACTCGGTCGGTCGTGTTACTACGTAAAATCTTGAGGTAGTTCTTAAGATAAACACCTTCTGTTAGGGACGTCACCTTGGTAGGATGGCGAAGGTCTAGGAGAACAAAATCAATCGCACTCGTGACCCCTGACAGGTCTTTTCCTGAACCTAGTTTGACAAACAAGCGACCATTGCTGATCGCACTTTTCTTAAGCTTGACCACGTAATAATCATCAGCGATCTGTTTCAATTGGGTATGAAAGTCATTGCCGCTATGTGTCTTTTTGGTCACGACGACAGTCGTTAAAGGTGCCAGCGGGTCGATGGTGTTCTTGGTAACGTAGAAGTACATTGCGGCGCTTTGCTTGTCTGTATCGATCCCAGCAAATTGAAACTGGTTGTTGCCTTGATCGAAAGTCTGACCAAGACTGATTTGTTTGTTGTCGGTTTGACGAGGCCATAAAACGATCGCAAAAATGAGCAAAGAAAAAGCTGCTAGGAGAATGCCAAGCAGTTTGACGTAGCGAAGACTGTACTTGTTTTTGTCTTGAAAGTGAATACCTTGATTCATCATTTTAATGTTCACCTGCCTTACCACCAGCCAGCACTTTGTCGATTTGCTGCTCGCGATGACCGGTGTACTGCGTCACCACTTTGCCCTTTTTATAATGAACTAGGGTCGGTACCTTCGTGATGCCTAACGCTGCTGCCGCTTCCTTGTTTTGCTCATTAGCAACGCTGGCAAACTTGAGTTGTCCGGTCACTGAACGCCAGAAGTAAGTGCGATAAACTTGCTGGCAAACTGAACACGTAGGACTGTAGTAAAGAATATATTGATCCTTCTTTTGTGCATTGATGGTGATCGGTGTTGCCACATTGATCATTGCTTTCGGTGCGTAAACATAGAGCGCTGATAAAGAAGCCGTAGCGATGACAATACCGATAACAGCATTGATGAGGAAATGTCTAAACGGATGCTTCACGGTGTCACCCCCGATAGTGCGCGGTTAGAATCAAAGGCAGCTAACTTGTAGTCGTTGCTGACCTTCCTGACCGTCCCTTGAAAAACCATCGTGGTTTTCTTATTTGTGTTCGTCTTGTTGTTACCAAGTTCGTAACGTGCCATTAAGAAGTAGTCATCACCCTGTGGCGTGACAAAAATGCGCAGGTCGTTAATAGTCGATTCTTGGAACCCATTCGCGCTAATGGGTGTGTCACGATCAGGCATGAAAGTCTGGATCGCCTCACCCGTTAGGTAAGGTTTCATGGCTTCATACTGACCCATTGTGGTGGCCGTTTTAGGCGAGTACATGCCTTGTAACAGACCGTTCATCATTGCTGTAATCTTCTGTGTTGTGTCTGTTAGGTTGTCTGATTGAGATGATGTCGTAGTCGACTTTTTACTAGCGTTGTCAGCTTGGTTTGACGCACGATCGGCCTGGTTAGAAAGCTTGAGCGCCTCTAATTGCGTCTCTAATGATCCATTTTTAGATGCCATGGTACGGAGTTCTTGTTTCTGCTGACTGATGTTTTTGTTGGCTGTATCGGCTGACGTCCAGCCATAGACACCGGCACCAAGTGCAAGAATCATCATGACACTTACCAGCATTGTTTTACGATTCATGTTTACCTCCTTGTTCTATGGTCTGACTGCAAAGTCTGGTTCATAGTCTTTATAGGGACGAATGTGACAGACGTCATTGGGTTCAGGTTCCTCGATCACTTGACCATCACCAGCGTAAAAAGCAATGTGATGTGACGCGCCATGATCACCATAAAAGATCATGTCACCTGGTTGTAGTTCACTCATGACAGGTTTGCCACCATTGAATAGCATCGTGCCTTTACTCTCCAAAGACACCGTGTATTGTGGGTAAGATTTATGCGTGACTTGCATTAAGACGTAACCAACAAAGCCGGAACAGTCCATGCCAGTCGCTGGGGATTTGCCACCCCAGACATAGGGAACGCCAAGATATTTCTTTGCTTCGGTAATGATGGCACTACCGTTACCCACACTTCCAGCGCCAGAGTTGCACGTCGTTGCCAATGTGGCACTGGCATCTGCTCCAAATTCAAGCATTGTTTTTTTGACGGATGGTACCCAGCTGGCATTCAGTCCCGTGGGATCGTTAGTCGCACCCACAGGACAGTAGACCGAACCAAGCTTCTCAACCGTTGATAACTGTCGCTCGACAACCAGGTTATGCAAGGTGGCTGCCGTTGCGTCGATGCCGGCTTCAATAGTTGGATATGAAATGATGGTGCTACCTGACATTTGTCCTGACGGATTGTTTTGATTGCGCACGGCAGAACTTTTCCCCCAGCCACTTTCGTGTCCCATGATGGACGCAAAAAGAGCAGGCGAAACGCCTGCCTTGTTGGCTGCTTTGATGGTGTAGTCAGCTTCATCTTTGAGCACGCCACTCGTAAAATATTTGGCCCATGCTTGCTGATAGGTGTCTTTGTTGAAATTACCCGTGGCCGAAATGCTACCGGTAATATCGCAGTCGCTACCGCCACCTTTCTTATCGTTCAACCCAACAAACATGGCTGCAATGAGGACCATGAACAAAACAAAAAACAGTACGAAACTGCTTAAGCTTCCAAAGATCAAACGCAACAACCAACGTTTGCTAAGAGTTTTCACATCAGGCACCACCCTTGAAGATGGCAAGTTCTTGCTTCGTCACCTGGAAGTGCATATGCAGTTTTTCAGATCCTAGAAGGAACATTGCTTCACCTTTATCAAACTTAGGAATCTGTAAAAACTCGCTAGGTGACAGAATATCACCTAACAACTGGCGCAAAATACGTGGGTTCTTTTCTGTTCCAATGGTTGTCGCATCATGCTTCAAAACAATCTTGTATTGGCATAAGGTATAAATCTGCCTGAGCGCATTAATGGCGCTGACTGTGTCTCGGTCTTGCGCATTATCACCGCTAGGAAACATTCGCTCCAACCGCTGTGTTGCTAAGCAAATGGCACCAAAGGCTTTACGATCTTCTGACATGATTCGGACAAACAGATCGGCCACATAAGCCTTGTTGGTGTTCAACAAAGTGTGACATTCATCAACGACCAATAAGAAGTGGTGAATATTCTCAAGCGATCGCTCACCGTCATCAAATGCCTTCTTTTCAATCCGTCCTTGTTTCATACAAACGTTGTAACTTGAGATCAGCGCATTATAAATCTGCAAGTCCTGTACTTCTTCCGGGTATGAATCCGCAAGCGCTGAGAGGTCATAGGAAACCACCAACTCACCGTCATAATCAGGCAAGGTAGAATGCACATCAAACAATTCGCCATAAGTCTTCCGCAAATTGTTAAGGGTGACATAGATCTGATCTAGCAGTTTCTTTTCCATATCGTCCGTGCGGTTTTGCCGTTTTTGATCAACGAAGTCAATGAGTTGACTGAGCGTGGGATAATCATTGGCATCTCGCTCCGTAATAAAAGGCTTCTGAGTTAAGCCAATGCTGTCCCCTAGAAGCCCTAGTTGACGATACAAGCCGTCGCATTGGGTTGCGAAGTATTGTGCTTCCTGACCGCTGGCATCGTGATTAAACAAGCGATATTTCACACTCAAGTCCTTGAGATGAGCTTTGTAGCTGCCAACTGGATCAACTTCGTTGCTATCACCCACGGTCACACTTGGATAAACCTGCAACAGGTTAATTGTGCCGTCACGACCATCTAAACTAACGACCTTCCCGCCTAGGGCGTGTACCGTGTCTCTAAATTCACCAGATCGATCAAAAATACGCACCAGGTCACTCCGAATCGCGCGCTCCCAAATAATCTTTTTGAGCTGCGTTGATTTACCTGATCCCAGGTCACCACTCAAAAACAGATTGTAGTAAGTTCGCTGCTTGTCAACTAAAAACTGATCCCAATAGACGGTTCCGCCAGTCTGCGTGTAGCCAAAATAAGACCCGAACGGGTCATTCAAAGAGGTTTGATTATGCGCAAAACTCAAGCCTAACACTTCACCGCTAAGCGGAATCCCTTCGCGCGCATTCTTCAAGTACCGCTGTTCACCAGCAGGTAGAAACATCGCCTGGTACTCTTCCATACCTTCACCGAGGAAGACTGAGGCCTTGAAGCTCATTTTGCGAATCTGCTTCACGACTTCGTTTACTTTACGTTCCAATTGATCACGAGTTGCCGCATAACAATACACTCGAATGTAGGTCTGCCTGATGACCTCACCGTCTTTACGTAGTGCTAAGCTCAATGATCGCAGCGGATCAATTTCATTTTGAATCTCATCAGAATCGGCAATATTTTTCGCATGATCTAATTGCACGGTCAGTTCCGTAATAGCCTCCGCAATATTGTCGACGAAATCAGCTTTAGTATTATTGACCGTATCCACCGTTGTTGTCACGCCAGGGATTTCAGTTATACCTGTGAGCCAAAAGTCACTGAACTCCTCTGGAATATCAAAAATATGGATCGTCGTCATATAGTGATCACCCATATTCAGATAAAGTTCGTTGCGCGTATCAATACCGCCTGCAGGTTGTGTTTTAAAAACAAAGTGCTGATCTAAATCAAGCTTCTTCAGTTTCACTAACACTCACCTCCGGATTATTCATCATCTGTAACATCTTCTCCTTTTCAGCAAGTCCAGCACGCTCAAAGGTATAAAGCGTCGATGCATGCCTAGCTAATTCCAGATTTCTTTCTAGCTCCGGCACACTGTCGCCAAAGAACCAGATCCAACTGCTTAGCTTGCGATAGGTTTTTTCTAGCTGCTTAAGAACAGCTAGATCGTGTTGTAACAGCTCAAGATAAATGGGATTACGAGTCTGCTCAATTTTCCGCCGGAAATAAGTCTGTTGCCGTTGGTTGGTCTCTGGAAAATTCATATATAGTTCCTTGATCGAACCAGGGTATTGTTGATGTAACCCCCAAAGCTCACTCTCAATTTGATCAGCGTCTTGAACGGACAGTTCAAACAAGTCAAAGCTTTTGGGCTTGAATACGTCCGCATAAAACATGAGACCATTGTGAGCCAGCTTAATGTAGCCAGAATTTGTGATACCAACAACTGGATAAATACGACCAACACCATCCTTGCGTTCCTTTTTCTTGGCTGCCTCTTTTTGGCGTTTACGTGCTTCAACAGCGTCAAACTTTGTTGCCACGATGCTCACCTCGCTTGAATAGTAGTTGTCTAATTGGATCGTCAATTGCATGGTAAATGACCCGCTTGCGCAGTAACAACTGTTTCATAACCTGCAAGTTGTTCTTTTGTGGTACACCGGATTGGATTCGTAACGCTGCAGTTAGCACAAACATTAAAATCAACCCAAACAACGCGACAGCCATGGGTGTTGTCACTATTAACACAACAAAAGTGACCCCGGAAACAGCACCTGCAATGAAGACATCGCGTATGGTCAGGAGTTTGTTGTATTGTCCTTTGACAATGAGACGGCGCGAATAAATCACCTTATGAGCCATTTAAGTCACCTCCTAAAGGTTGGCTGTTCTTCATTATGATTTTGATATGAGTTCTTTGCACTTTGGATTACTTTGCGTGTATTGCTTGGAATGGCAGCACCGCGATTATAGGAACGCTGTGCCAACCGAACGGTTTGCGAATGCTTGGCAAGTGCCGGAACGACTCTGCCGCCCCACATTTGACCTAGCGTCCGTGTCTCAGCCGGAATCTGCTGTGGCGCTGAGCCAGTATCAACGGTTTGCGTTCCAGATTCTACTTGCGTACCACTATCTGGACTAGTATTCCCTATTGATGCTCGGTTTCCCGCCTGACTACCAACGTTGCTGGTCGCTGATTGGCCCCGGGTGTTAGTCCCAGTCGCAAAGTTTGATCCTTTTGGAGCCGGTTGCCCCATCGTACGTTGTGCTGTTTTAGGTTTTGAAAGCTCGCCTTGATCTCCTTGCATTGGTTCACTACCACTCAGTGAAGCCATGTCTGGCCCAGCTGCTGCTGGTGCCTCACTGGCTGGTTCTGTGCCACTCAACGAAGCCATGTCTGGCCCAGCTGCTGCCGGCATCTCACTTGCCGGCTCAGTGCCACTTAGTGAAGCCATATCCGGCCCATTGGCCGCTGGTGCCTCACTGGCTGCCTCTGTACCGCTCAACGATGCCATGTCTGGCCCAGCAACGCTCGATGAGGTTGGATTAGCGTCTGTGCCACTTTGTTTGCCAAGCTTTGGATCTGTTGTCGCTGGTGTTTCCAGATCAGGAGTCGCTGCGTCTTGTTTGGCTGCTTCTGCGCCAATGCCATCAATGGATGGTTTACTACCGCTAGAACGATTACTCTTATTGCTCCTAAACGCATTTGCAAAACCAGCACCATATCCCGCCGCACGAGTAGCGCCATGCGCCGTTGCGTGTGCCGCATTGTTGACACCGTGTGCCATACCACGACCCAGGCCACCAATAGCACGGAGTCCCATCGCACCACCAACAAGGGTTGCCCCAATACCACGCGCGCCGGCATCCATACCAAAAAGACTCATCACAATGTTTGGCCCATTAATCAAAAACATAGCACCGGCGATAATTCCTAAGCACTGTGCAAATGGACTTTGTTGATTTGCTGGATTGGAAAGTGCGTTCGTCCAAAGCGTAAATAGCTGCAACATCACGGAGGTTAAAAACAGCACAATGAAGGTATCACGTAACTTTTGGATTAAAGCTAAGTTACGTTTCCCGGAGTCAATATCCGATAAAGCCATACCTTGCGCTAACATTGTTGTAAAGCCTATCTCCATACAAGATAGGAAGACTTTGATGATGACTAACACAATGGCAATTAGGTACGCCCCTAATTCAAAGGCTATCAAGAATGGGTGGAACGAGTAGCGATAGTACGTGGTGTCATGAAAAAAACCATGCATGTTACGCAAGTCGTACATACCATCCTTGGTCATGACCAACTGGTTATCCATAACATCATTTCCGGTTTTCGAGAGTTTGGAGCCAATGTGCCACCATCCGCCAGAATCCATGGTTTCATTTATATCTAAATAGTTGATGTCATTGATTGTTTTCATGCTGGTGCTGGGATTCGGCTTCAGAGTTTTCCAACCAGCTTTATCAACCAGCACCAAGTCCGTCATGTTGTTAGAAACAATGGAAACTGCTGGCGGGGAATTTTTTAACGATGATCCAACTCCCGCAACGACAAGGCCCGATAATGTTGAAGTTAGCGTACCAATCCCAATAAAAATGAGAAGAGCCACAATAAGATTGTTAAACTTTTGCTGTAAGTCGCTTTTGGCTCGATGAATCATCATTAATCCAGCCCAGGCAATTCCTAGTGTTCCTAAAACCCAAAAAACTGGTTGATAGGTAGCCACAAAGCCAGTGACGTCCTTTGAGTTCCAAAAGTCGATGAGTTTAAACGCTTGACTGTACATGCTAGTTAATCCATCCGCCGCGTTTGCCATCATTTTAATGATTTGCCAGCCTATCCAGCGTAAGCCATCGCTTACCCAACTCGCAGTGTGTAAAACTGACTGAAATTTCTCTAAAACTTCGATTGTGTTCAAGTATTGTCACCTTCTTTCTTTTTGAATGCGTCTAACTTTTGATAGGCAAAATCCAGTTGTGCAGCAAAGTCTTTCATAGCTCGCCGAGCATTGAGCCAATGAGTCATCGCTTCAACAGAATCTAGGGACTGATACTCAGCGTAGTCATCTTGTGTGAGCAACTCTTGAACGTCCTTTTCAATCATCTGTAGTTGCGATTTGCTAAACAAAGTCGATAGCGGCGTCGCTTGTTGATCAATCTCTGTAGTGATTTGTTTCTTAGGGTCTTTAGGTTCCGGTTCCTCTGAGCGGTGAATATTGTCCTGATCTGATTTTGAATCCTCTGTCGATTTTTTTAAGTCCAATGCTGGTGTGTTTTCTGTATTTTGATCTGAATTTTCGTCAGTTGCTGCTCGTTCAGACGCATTTTGCTCTACCTGCGGCTCATCGTTTTCGGTATTGAGTGAATGACCATTCACTTTAACTGTGATTTCAGGATCATCATTTTCATTCTGAGGTTCAATCGTTGTCACGGTAATATCCAGCAACAGTTTTTTGAGATCAATGTCGTTATGTGCTGGCTTCTTATCGCCATACAACTCGGCAAAGGTTGCCTGGTGATTAAACCGTGTCAGATATTCAAACGAAAATGGTAACTCAGTGCCCTCATCCGGGTTGGCATGAATCGGCCAAGCTGTAATTGAACGATTCTCAAGATCAGACCGTTGCTTGCTGCGAATTAGCACCACTTCGCCTTTCCTGAGTCGAAGCAACTCATCAGGCATCATGAGTCTTCTAGTTTCTTGCGACTCACCAAACGACTTGTCCGTGTCCATTGGTGCCCCGTGACGCGATGGTGCAATCACCGTTGTTTGTCCAATTTGCTTGGAGAAGTATTCTGCATCATCGTAGTTATCAGCCAAAATGTCATACTTGTTGCCACAGGCACCCATGATTTCGGCAGCGCCTTCCCTGCCATAATTGGCCTCCAACTGTGCAATTGACTGCAAAATCAGGTAATAGACCAGACCACGTCCACGACCAACGTTGAGGTAATGTGGTAGTCCTTCAATACGTGGCAAGTTACCCAGTTCCTCATACAGATTAATCACCCGCCGCTTGAGCTTTGAGTCAGCTGCGAGCGTCGCCATCTTAGCCAACACATAGCCCACCTGCGATAGAAAGGTCGCAACTAGTGAGTAGTTCGAGTTGTCGTAATCTGGGTAGATGATAAAGAAAGCCACTGGTTTGTCACCAGTGGCTAAGTCGGCAATATTAAAGTCGTTTGTGGCCGTTAAGCGGCCAATATTACTAAAAGCGTAGTTCTTAATGCCTGCCATCGTACCAGTAAAGATACCGCTACGGGTAATCCCTTGCGAAAATTGAATTGTGCCATACTGCAATTTGGCTGGATCACCAGAGGGCAACTTGGAGAAGAACTTGTCCAGTTTGGTCATGCCATTCTCATCTGGATTAGCCCCTAGTTCACTCAACATAGTGGTGACAGTATACATCGTGATTTTCTCAGGTGTGTGTTGATCAAAGCAGACCTTACATACCGCTAGAATCAAGGCGTTTAGCAGTGAAATAGACGACTGTTCCCACATCGGTTCCTTTGCATTCGGATTGTGGAAAATACTGTAAGAAAAGGTATTGCACAACATCTGCGCATTATCAAAGTCTCCAGCAGCGTACGCTTGTTTCACTAGCTCAAGTGGGTTATAGGCAATCGAGTAAGTCGGATCAACTAGGTTTAAAGCCGCAACTCGATAACCACGTGTCTCAAATTCTGCTTTGGTGCTACGAAGCATTTCACCTTTAACATCGGTGATAATGACAGAATCATGGACTGACGCCCGCATAATGAAATCCAGCACTGGCAGAGAGAACAGCGTGGTCTTCCCACCACCTGGCCCAGCCACAGCAACTGTGTTGGTGCCACTGGTATCCACTAGATCAACGCCATGATGCTGGTCGGCACCGCGATACTGCTGCACAACAGTCTTCAATTCATATTTGTCCATTTGATCCTTTTTAATATGGAGCTGAGGTACCCCTGACTTACCGACATATGGATAGTCATTTAATGGAATGGCGATACTTGCGGCCGCCACCTCAGCTACCCGTGCAAAGCGTCCGGTGCCTTTTTGTCCAGTATTAATGGACTGAAAGGCTTTGCGCCAACGATAGGTGCGTGTGAGTACATATATGACCAGCGCAATTAGGCCAGCCAAGTACAACAGCACTACCAGCAGATAGGTGAAATCAGGCCATAAAAAGTTAGCTGGATGTAGTACCGTTGCGACAATTGTTTGTAAACTAGGTGCCTGTGTCATCAGTTTTAGGAACATTGACGGAATATGTGTCAACCAATTAAGAATCAGTAGACCACCTATCAACCACAGACCTGCAATCGCGATTAGAAATCGTTTATTACCAAGCGCTTCACGCCACTGCCTTTTTTCGTGGTTCATGCTGACCTCCTTTCTGCTACGACCTGTTATTCATGACGACTCGCCATCCATTCCACTAATCGCCAATACACCCTTCTAAGTCTTTGATAAGCGATTTTGAGCACATAGAGTGCTAATGCCACGATGATCGTTATGACAATTAACATCAGTGGATGCTCTTTAATCCCATATATGTCTTGTTCGATGATATGCGCGTAGACTGCCAAAACAAGCAGTCCAATCATGATTCCCCATTGAGGAAATATGACGCGCAAGCTTTGTACAAAAACGACCGCACATACTAGCGCAGCTGCCGTAAGAACAAATTGATATAACTGGGATTGCGTCAACAAGGCAGCGGGCAGCGCATGATACAGTAATACCAGTGCCAACAGGCTTACAATTAGCCTGAGCGCACGCTCACTATGTTGCCGCAACGTGGTTGGCTTCATTTGATCGGCTGAAACACCCGTCTCATAGATAATCGTTGCTGTTTTACACCACTCTCCTGCAACCGATATGCCAATCACCTGATAACCGGCCGCGATCAGGTATCGGGTGGTTTCATTAACACGTTCATCGAGGCCATCGCTGGTAAAACTGGAAATTGTTTTTATCGCTCGCATTTTTCCTCCTAGTTGAAGCCTCCCGGTAATACATTGCTGTAGTTCGATGACTCTGTGGGTGTGTCGTGTGTCGCTTTAGGTGGATTGTTCAGCTGATCATCAACTGCCGGTACGGCTTCTTTAACGATTTTGACGAAACTGGCGGCCATAATGAAGTATCTGGTCGTTGATTGTCCTGGTGCTTCACTGAATACACTGGCGTCAAAGCGGCCAGTGATCAAAACACGATCACCCAGCTTAACGTTCTTAACGAAGTCTGCGGCAGTTTCGTTATAAAGCTTAACGGGAACATTGACCTTCTTAGTACGATCTTGATGATCTCGAATACATTCCAAATAGGCAGAAGCAGTTAGGAAATCCTGATTTTGACGGTGTTTCACATCGGTTATGACGGTTCCTGATAATTGAACACTATTGATGTCTTCCATGATGTCCTCCTATTCCACTGTGACCACAATGGTCTGTTGCGTCTGTTGTCCATTCTGATCAGTTGCCGTGTAAATCAGCGTATAACGACCTGCCTTTTGCGTATTAACCTCTCCCTCATAGGAAATTGTTACTGGGCCGTTAGTTGACGTTGCACTCACACCGGCCATGGGATCAAAGTGATCCCCCAGTTTAATGGTCTGATCTTGTAACCCTTTGAAAACTGGCTTTTCAGCAACCACATTAATGACACGATCCTTGGTAGTTACATGACCCCACTTGTCAACGTACGAGTACGTAACCGACTTTTGTCCTAGTGTTTTGGTATCACATGCTGTCACCGTGAAATCACTAGGGGTCGCACTATACGGGTCACTAACGGAGACCCCTTTGCGCAAATCTGGCGTTGATCCTTGTTGAACCGTCAGTGCATCAAGTCCTGAAAAACTGGCGTCTTTAGCATAAACCGTGATGTTAATGGTCTTGGTTGTTTGTCCACCATCATGATCTGACACGCTATAGGTCAGTTGAGACGTTCCTAACTTAGTTGTGTCAACGTTGCCTGTAACCTTAATATCCTTGGTTAAATCACCATCTTGCACATCACTTGCCGTGACATTTGCCAAGGGATCAAATGAAGTTCCCACTTCGATTGTTTGATCGTCTGCACTGATAACTGGCAAATCATTGGCTACCGTGATCACGCGCTTCGCGCTGGTGGTTTGACCGGCACTGTCGGTTACCGAATAGGTCAGGGTGTACGTCCCCTCTTTGCTTAGATCAACATTGCCCGTCACCTTAATGGCCTTAGTAAGATCGCCATCCTCTTTGTCCGAAGCCGTCACGCCATTTAGCGCATCAAAAGTACTATTATGTGACAGCGAAACCGTTTGATCCTCTGGAACATTTAAAACAGGGGCAGTATTTTGCTCCGGTTGAACAGGATTAACGGGATTAACCGGGTCAACTGGGTTAACAGGATTATCTGGGTTGTCCGGGTTGACTG
>OBZW01000732.1_pt1 | contig 15253 bp, 10 predicted proteins | sample 1477021 | NCBI WGS metagenome assembly OBZW01 (sample SAMEA2580262, study PRJEB22360) | human gut metagenome | biome: human gut; feature: human-associated habitat; material: faeces | place: Denmark | collected 2008/2010
TTAACATCGAGGAGGAAATGAAGTCATCGTACATTGACTACTCCATGTCGGTCATTGTTTCACGTGCCCTTCCGGATGTTAGAGATGGTTTTAAACCCGTTCACCGAAGAATTCTTTTCGGAATGATGGGATTAGGAAATACCTCCGACAAACCTTATAAAAAATCAGCCAGAGTTGTAGGTGAAGTATTAGGTAAATATCACCCTCATGGCGACTTGTCCGTTTACGGAGCTCTTGTACGTATGGCTCAGCCTTGGGCAATGCGTTACATGTTGGTAGATGGACAAGGTAACTACGGTTCAGTAGACGGTGACAGTGCTGCTGCCATGCGTTATACAGAGTGTCGTTTGCGAAAAATTGGTGAAGACATGATGACAGACCTTGAGAAAGAGACTGTTGACATGCAGAACAATTTCGATGACTCTTTGCAAGAGCCTACCGTCATGCCGGCCCGTATTCCGAATCTTTTGGTAAATGGTGCATCTGGTATTGCCGTAGGTATGGCTACCAATATGCCGACCCATAATCTATCTGAGGTTATTGACGCTTGTATTGCATACATCGAAAACAATGACATCGATATAGAAGAGCTGATGACGTATGTCAAAGCTCCTGATTTCCCGACCGGAGGCTATATATACGGTATGAGCGGTGTTCGCGAAGCCTATCTCACGGGACGCGGACGTGTCATAATGCGTGCTAGAGCCGAAATTGAGACTGGTTCGACGCACGATAAAATCGTTGTGACAGAAATTCCCTATGGTGTCAACAAAGCTGAATTGATTAAGAATATAGCCGATTTGGCCAACGAAAAGAAAATTGAAGGTATTGCCAATGCTAATGACGAATCCGACCGTGAAGGTATGCGTATCGTTATTGATGTAAAACGTGATGCAAATGCCAGCGTTGTACTCAACAAGCTCTACAAGATGACAATGCTGCAGACATCTTTTGGTGTGAACAATGTTGCATTGGTACATGGCCGTCCACGTCTGCTGAATCTGAAGGATTTGATAAAATACTTCGTTGAGCACAGACACGACGTAGTCATCCGCCGTACTCAGTATGATTTGCGCAAGGCCAAAGAACGTGCACATATTCTGGAAGGATTAATCATTGCATCTGATAATATCGACGAAGTAATCAAGATTATCCGTGCTGCTAAAACACCGAATGATGCTATATCAGGTTTGATGGAGCGCTTCCAACTCACTGAAATTCAGTCACGTGCTATTGTTGAAATGCGTTTGCGCCAGCTCACAGGATTGATGCAAGACCAGCTGCACGCCGAATATGAGGAAATTCAGAAGCAGATTGCTTATTTGGAAGAAATCCTTGTCAATGACGAACTCTGCCGCAAAGTCATTAAAGATGAACTGATTGAAGTAAAAGAGAAGTATGGTGACGAACGTCGCTCGGAAATTGTCTATTCATCAGAAGAATTCAATCCGGAAGACTTCTATGCAGATGATGAAATGATTATCACCATCTCGCACATGGGATACATCAAACGCACACCGCTGAGCGAATTCCGTGCGCAAAACCGTGGTGGGGTAGGCTCCAAAGGTACCGAAACCCGCGATGCAGACTTTGTAGAGCATATTTATCCTGCAACCATGCATAATACCATGATGTTCTTTACACAGAAAGGTAAGTGTTACTGGCTGAAGGTATACGAAATCCCCGAAGGTACTAAGAATTCGAAAGGTCGTGCCATCCAGAATTTGTTGAATATCGACTCTGACGATGCTGTAAACGCCTATTTGCGCGTGAAGAACTTGAACGACCAAGAATTTATCAACAGCCATTATGTATTGTTCTGTACTAAGAATGGTGTCATTAAGAAAACATTGCTTGAGCAGTATTCACGTCCTCGCCAAAATGGTGTAAATGCTATCACTATCCGTGAAGACGACCGTGTAATCGAAGTGCGTATGACAAACGGCGACAATGAAATCATCATTGCCAACCGTAACGGACGTGCCATTCGTTTCCATGAAAGTGCTGTGCGCGTTATGGGACGTACAGCCACCGGTGTACGTGGTATGACATTGGATGAAGACGGTCAAGACGAAGTAGTAGGTATGATATGCATCAAAGATCCTGAAGCGGAAACAATTATGGTTGTATCGGAACAAGGATATGGCAAACGTTCGGATATTGAAGATTATCGCAAGACCAATCGTGGAGGTAAAGGTGTGAAAACAATGAATATCACCGATAAAACGGGTAAATTAGTAACTATCAAGTCTGTTACAGATGAAAATGACTTGATGATTATTAATAAATCTGGTATTACCATCCGTCTGAAAGTCGCCGATGTTCGTATCATGGGACGTGCTACACAAGGTGTGCGTCTAATCAACCTTGAGAAACGTAATGACGAAATCGGCTCTGTATGTAAAGTCACTTCAGAAAATGAAGAGGAACTTATAGAGGAGGGGGAAGAAAATACCCTTGAAAGCCCTCAGAACGAGGTAAACAATGAAAATGAAGAATAGACATAATATTAATTTAAATTTTCTACAATCATGAAAAGAGTATTATTTTCAATGGTTTTACTACTTGTCGCAAGCTTTACTTTCGCCCAAGAAAAGAACGTAAAAGAGGCTAAAAGTATTGCTAACGGAGTAAATCCTGACTTTGCCAAAGCAGAGGAACTGATAAATCAGGCTTTAACCAATCCCGAAACAAAGGACAATGCCGAAACGTGGGATGTAGCAGGTCTTATCCAAAGAAAAAGAAGTGAGAAAGAAATGGAAAATGCCTATCTGAGAAAACCTTATGACACTCTTCAGGTATATAATAGCGCATTGAACATGTGTAAATTCTACTTCAAATGTGACGAATTGGCACAAATTCCCAATGAAAAGGGCAAAATCAAGAATAAATATAGAAAATCTAATTCTGCTACAATTTTAGCAGAACGCGGTAATCTAATCAATGGCGGTATCCAATTCTTTAATTTGGCCTCACAGAAAGAAGGCGATGCAGCCAATGAAGACAATAAAAAAGCATTAGATTTCTTTGCAACATACATTGATATTGCTATCAACCCGATGTTTGAAAAGGAAAATCTATTACAAACAGATACAGTATTACCCCAAATAGCATATTATGCAAGTTTAGCAGCTGCTAAGATGGAAGATTATCCTAGTATTTTGAAGTATGCTCCTTATGCGCAAGATGATAAAGAAGTTGGGAAATACGCAATGGAATTTATCTCTACTGCATTGAAAGCTGAAGGTGATACTGTTAAATGGATTGCTTCTTTAAAAGAAGGTATCCAGAAATATCCTGAACATTCATTCTTCTTCGGTCACTTGATTGATTATTATAGCAATAACAACAAATATGACGAAGCTATGCAGTTTGCTGATGATATGTTGGCTAAAGATCCTAACAATACATTCTATTTGTATGTAAAAGGCTACCTTTATCACAATATGAAGGACTATGATAAAGCTATTGAATTCTATAAAAAAACTATAGAAGTAGATCCTAATTATGCAGAAGCATACTCTAATTTAGGCTTGATTTACTGCTTACAAGCACAAGATTTCTCAGAAAAAGCAACTACAGATATTAATGATCCGAAGTATAAAGAAGACCAGGCTACTCTGAAGACTTTCTATGAAAAGGCAAAACCTTATTATGAAAAGGCAAGAGAACTGAAACCTGATCAAAAAGATTTGTGGTTAAATGGTCTATATAGAGTGTATTATAATTTGCAAATGGGCCCTGAATTCGAAGAAATTGAAAAGTTGATGTAATACTTTCATAATAATAAAAGCCTAATTAAATTATTAATTAGGCTTTTATTATTGTTATATCATTAAGTAAAGAATGTTATTTCTTAAGTGAGGGAGAGAAGAAATTAAAATTAGATTAAATTATTCCAGCGCCATATTAAACATAATGCTGATATTGAACAGAAACCATATTATCCATATTCAACACCTAATTCGGTCTTCCATAAATTACCAACAATGGTGTATCAGAATGGAAAATCATCTTTCTGGCAATGCCAGGGTTAAATAAGCGCGAAAATATATTTCTTTTATAAGAAGTTAATGTTATAATATCAATATGATTACTTTTGATATAACTGTCTAAACTACTAAGCAGATTATCGTTCTTTACCACATCATAGTATATTTCCAATTGTGGATATTGTTTTTGAAAATATTCCTTAATACCAGCCAGTTTTATTTCATTCCATGTATTCTGAACATCTGAAAGATGTATCAGAGACACTGAAAACTTAAATGATTTCAGATTATTTATTAGCGAATCAAAAGCTATTAAATCACGTTGATCAAAATTAGTAATGAATGCAATACGCTTAGCTTCAGAAAATTGCTTGAATGGAGTATTTTCAGGAATGGCCAATACCGGTACACGGCTACGTTCAATCACTTCAGCCGTTACACTGCCGATCAAATCAATATCCTTCTGACTTTTACCACGAGTTCCCATTATGATAATGCGTGGCCGATATTCCTTGGTATAGCGGAGTACCTCTTCTTCAGGAATACCTTCACGCAAAACACAAGTATATTTAATATCTGGAAACTCGCCGGAAGCTACCTTCTCTTTTACTTTATCAGATAATGCATTCAAATCAGCATGAACTTTTTGTAAGATACTCCTTACATTCTCCTCATCACTTAGCTGATAGTTAAATACGTCTCCGTATGGCAAAGAAGTTGCATATATAGGAGTAAAATAAACATGTAGCAAAACAACTTCTGCACCTATATTCTGAGCGAAATTGAAACCGAACTCGCAAGCCTTCAAAGAATAATTGGAAAAATCCACTGGAATCAGCACTTTATTACTAACCTTCTCCAGTTTAGGTGACTTCCCCCCCACTACCTCTTCAGATAACCACGCAGAGCTTTCAGTAATTTTCAGAGCATGAGGTAAGTCACTCTCCTTAATACGTACACGTACGCCAGAAGAAACAACCGGTTGTATCTGGTTTACATTGTGAATATAAGTCTCAATACCTTCATTTTCAAGAACATTTTTCAATATTTGAGCTTTCGCGTACGTTAAGATTGCCAAAGTAACTAATTTATCTTCCATATATCATTGATTTTGAGATTAAAACAAACAAGAAATCCCAATTGTTGTCAGCAATTGGGATTCTATCTAACTTTCTCTTCTTAAGCTCGAACAGCTTCTTCAGTCTTACCTGCCATTTCATCTAAAATTTTTAAAGCTCGCTCTAAAACAGTAGTATCATCAATCATAACCAATCCACCATCTGGTCCAGGTTCCAAGTGAATCCCAACACTTTTCCCCTCCTTAAAATTGTATCCACCGAAAAAATTTCTTACAGTGTCAACATTCAGTCCAAGTTCATCGGCTATTCTATGCATACTACCACTAGGCAATGAGTCTTTAATCTTACGTAATTCATTAAATGTTATTGTTCTCATATTCATAAATTTAATGGTTAATACTCTGTACTTTTTATTATCACGCTATAAACTTAAGGAAAAAAAAGGATAAAACAAACTATTTCTTTATCTTTTTTCAAAAAGAATATTGCCTCTCCAAAAAATAATCATTTTCAAGTATGCAGAATTATAAGTACAGAGAAAAAGCTCCTAAAAATAGACAGAAACAGCTCGTATAAAGCAGAATTATCGGGTTTATACGAGCTGTTTTTAGAATACAGGGAAAATTTAAATACCTTCTATGGCAGAAGCTGGAACCCACCCTACTTTACCATCTTCCAAACGAATTTCTTTCCATTCACGCATAGAGTTGTCTTTTATCTCAACTTTACGTCCCTCATGAAGAATGAACAGACTTGTACCACTTTCACTGGGAGTACTACGCACTGTGACACTAGGTGCCAACACTATAGCTTCGTTACGTTCCATCAGTTCGCCTTTTTGCTGAGCAGCAAACACATTACTCAATATAACAAGAACCTGGAATACTATTCCTGCAATAAATCCCACTTTCTTTCCCGTAATCTGTTTTGAAAAGAAAAAGAGATAGAACGAAACGAGTAATAGTACAAAGAACACAATCCCCAACTTAGCCCATGCGTCTACGCTAAGACAATTAATCAACGATTTAGTCCAAGATACAAAGAAAACCTCAGGAACTGGGATTACCTTATCGATTGTCTTAGAACGTGCTATCTCCAAATTTGCACGAATATCAGCATTACCAGGTTCCAACAACAAGGCACGCTCATAATTCAATATAGCTCTTGCTATATCATCTGCCTTATAATAACTGTTGCCAAGATTATAATAGACCTCTGCAGCCTCTCCCTTCTTTAACAGATTCTCATATATTTGAATGGCAGAAGCATAATCATTCCGTATATAAGCGCTGTCACCTTCAGCCTTTGTCACATTGCTTTCTTGCCTTGCAGCAGAGAATTCCGCATGTGAACCGACGGATGTAGAGTCACTAGCAGTCTGTAATGTATCTACAGATGCAGAATTCTGCCCATAGGCAGTAATTGCCATCACTAGACTAAGAGTAAAAAACAATATTTTATTCATTACCATTTCCTCCTGATTAATGTTTTATCGAGTTTTCCATTTTACTGATAACTTCCAAAGAAGCTGAATATACCTTATCCATAGCCTGGTTATCATCACCCGGAGCAAAGCGGGCAAACTCACAGTTATTCAATGCATCGAGGAATTCCTTTATCAACGCATCATTCACACCATAATTACGAAGTTCCTCTTCGATATTATCCTTAGACAAACGGGATACCGGAATGTTCAGTTTATCACTGATATACCCCCAAAGAGCCTTCAAAACCTCATCATAAAACGCATCTTTCTTATTCTCAACCAATAATTTACCAGCTTGCTTCATACGTTTCACCGCCACTTTATTGGCTTTCTTGGTACGCATCTTTGCTACATTTGCATTGGCTGCTATTTGCTTACGATAGATGATAAAGAATGTAATGAATGCAATACCCGGTATCAAATAAAGCAACCAATACGTCAACGAACCGAAGAAGAAATCACCTTTGGGAGACAGAGTAACATTATTCTGCTTGATAAAACGAATATCCTCGTTCAATACTTTCAACTCTTCCTTGCTTGTAAAGTTTGCAATAGTCTGAGCAGCATTGCCTGCTCCCTTTTCCACATGCAATTCATACTCTTCCGTAGTCAACGTTTTATACGAACGGGAATTAATATCAAAATAACTGAACTTTACGGCAGGAATCTTATAAGTTCCCGCATTACGAGGAATTGCCAGATACTCAATGACCTTGCTACCGGAGAGGCCCGAATTTGTCAGACGGAATTTATTGTCCACCTTCGGATCATATACTTCAAAATCCTCGGGGAATTTAACCTCCGGATTAGAGAGCAATTTCAGATTACCGGTACCAGAAATGACAAGTTTGACAGTAACAGCATCATTGGTCTTGACATTTGTACTATTGATAGAAGAAGTTATATTGAACTCTCCCACTCCTCCCGAAAAATCGGCTGGCTTACCTGCCGGCAAGGGCTTTACGTCAATTGTCAGTTGCGGAGTCAAAATTGTCTTTTTAACTTCTACGTAATTGCTTCCTCCATTGAAAAATGCCTCGAACGGATCAGCAACTTGTGTAGCCTTTGCAATGGAAGCATCAAAGCGTGCTGCATCAATTGTCAGCTTACCGGCTTGTTGCGGGAACAACACAAACTGACGATAGATTGTAGACTGATAATTTCTACCTTTATAATGCTCCAATCCCCATCTTCTGTCATTAGGCAATTCTACTTCCTGAGAATGGAATCCTTTGAAGTCAGGTAATTTCACATTATCAAACATACGTAAGTCCACCAAGGTATATATCTTGTATGTCAGCAGAAAAGCCTCTTGTTCATACACCGTCATCTTACTGGCAGTAGCTGTAATAAACAAATCACTATTCGATACAGATGTCCCGGAAGAAGCGCGGCTGGCAGTGCCCTCACTCTGTTTGCCACCATTTCCAGAAGCTCCATTAGCAGCCTGATCTGCCGGAAGAACCCTTACTTGTACAGAATTCGAAACCATTTGGTTACCATCAGCAGTGATAGTGGCTCCTGGAATGGTAAAATCACCTTCTGCAGTCGCCATTAAAATATAAGTGAATGTAATACTGCTGGTTGAAGTCGTCTGCCCATTAATCATCTGCACGCTACTCTGTTGCGAGCGGCTGGGCCCCATCAACACATCAAATCCCTTCATAGAAGGAGCACGAAAATCCCTTACCTTTTGTGTAGTCACCGTATACGACAGTCTGAACTGGTCTCCTACCGCCACAGCGTCAGGAGCGGACGCAGTAAACGATACCTTGCCATCGGCAAAGGCATTCATACTGACTGCAATCAGTGCTATCCATAAGAAAACTATTTTTCTCATATATTATTCCTATTATGTTTGTTACCAATCTTTTTCCAGACGACCTCCTTGAAGTACCTGCTGCTTTTTCACTTTATCCTGCACATCCTTCTCGTCTTGCATGACAGAGTTTAACAGCTGCTCGGCATTTTCCTTAGACATCTCATTATCTTTCTTTTCCGGCTGAGAAGGTTGTTGTTGCTGGTCTTGATTCTGTTGCTGGTCTTTCTGCTGATCCTGCTGTTTATCCTGCTCCTTCTGTTGGTCCTGTTTATCCTGATCTTGATTCTGATCCTGGTTCTGCTGCTGGTCTTGCAATTGTTTCTGTGCCAAAGCAAGGTTATAGCGCGTTTCATCATCTTTCGGATTATTGCGTAACGACTCCTTATAGGCTTCTACCGCCTTTGCATAATCCTTCTGAGAATGAAAGATGACTCCCATATTATGATAAATCTGTGCTAAGTTCGATTTGTCCTTTTCTATCTTGGTAGCTCCCACATATTGCTCCATCGCTTCCTGCAGCTTGTTCTGCTGGATCAATGTATTTCCCAGGTTGAACATGGAAACCGTTGACTTCGGGTTTACCTCCAAAGCCTTCCGATAGTTCACTTCTGCATCCACATATACGCTATCCTTAAAAAAACGGTTTCCCTTACGGATATAATCGCGTTCCGCCTTCTGTGCAGAAGCTGAAGCTGCCACTAACAGCAGCAAAACTATTCCAATATATTTTTTCTGTAACATACGCATCATTTCTTATTAGAGAATAAATGAATGTTGCGGAACAGAGGATTCTTGCGCTCCAATATCAACATCTCAGTCAGTAACAACAGCAGAATAATCCATGCCACTGCCTGAAACTGTTCATTGAATTCCGTGTACACCTGTGTTTCCACATCTGCCTTTGCCATCTTGTTGATTTCCTGACTAATCGCTTTCTGTGCACCATTGGTATTGTCTACGCGCACATAAATACCATTTCCTGCCTGAGCAATTTCCTGACACATCTGCTCATTCAAGCGAGTAACGATTACATTACCTTCACGGTCACGACGATAATCATTAGTACCCTCTATTGGAATGGGGGCACCCTCGGGCATACCTACCCCTAATACATTGACCTGGATACCTTTCTCTGCAGCAGCCTTAGCAGCTTCTACGGCACCACCTTCATGGTTTTCACCGTCGGTGATGACAATAACAGTACGTCCCACTCCTTCTTGAGGTGTAAAACTCCGGGCAGCCAGATTTATTGCAGCTCCAATTGCCGTACCTTGCTTGGAAATCAGCGAAGGATCGATGGACTCCAAAAACATCTTGGCAGAAATATAATCACTCGTAATAGGCAACTGGGTAAATGCGTCACCTGCAAAAACAATCATACCGACCTTGTCATTCTGCATCTTATCTACCAACTGCGCCACCAGCCGTTTTGCCTTCTGCAAGCGGCTTGGCTGTACGTCTTGTGCCAGCATGGAATTGGATATATCCAACGCAATCATCACTTCCACTCCCTGGCGTTTTACCGTCTCCAGTTTGGAACCAAACTGCGGACGTGCCAGCAGTACCGTGAACAACCCGATAGCCGCAAAAACCAACCAAAACTTCACATCCGGACGGTATTTGGAAACATCCGGCATTAGCTGTGCCATCAGTATAGGGTCACCAAATTTACGAATGGCTTTCCTCCTCCGATAATTGGAGTACAAGTAGAAGGCCGCCAATAAAGGCAGCAGCAGCAACAAGTACAAATATGCAGGTTCTTCAAATCGAAACATCTTTTTATTTACAATTTAGCAATTTACAATTTACAATTTGGCTACGCAATGACTGATACACTAAAAGACATTCTCCGTTTTTACGGTATCTTCTTCAATATAGAGTTGCGTAACAGTACCTCCAGTAATACGCACAAGAAAGCAGCCAACGCAAACCAGCGGTACTCTTCCTGGCGCTTGCTGTATTCTTTTACATTCAATTTTGTTTTCTCCAGCTTGTCTATCTCCTCGTACACTTCCTTCAACTTCGAGTTGCTGGTGGCACGGAAATAGTTACCTTCCGTTGTTCCAGCAATCTGTGTCAAAGTCTTTTCATCAATTTCGACGGGCATATTGACATATTGCACTGTTCCACCTACCGGATAAGGATAAGGAGCCATACCATTGGTTCCTACCCCAATAGTATAAACGCGAATGCCAAAGCTCTTGGCTATTTCAGCAGCTGTCAAAGGAGAAATATCACCTTTATTATTGACACCGTCCGTCAGCAGAATAATGACTTTCGACTTTGCCTTGCTATCCTTCAAACGGGTAACGGCATTGGCAATCCCCATACCGATTGCCGTTCCGTCTTCAATCAGCCCGCACTTCATATCTTTAAGCAAGTTCAACAATACGGCATGGTCTACTGTCAATGGACATTGCGTAAAGCTTTCTCCAGCAAACAAAGTTATACCTATATTATCATTCGGACGTCCGTTAATAAACTCTGCCGCTACATCCTTCGCCGCTTCCAACCGGTTAGGTTTCAGGTCTTCGGCCAGCATACTGGTAGAAACGTCCATGGCAAGCATGATATCAATACCCTCAATCTCACTGTTCTGCCAGCTATCGGTGGTTTGCGGACGTGCCAAAACAAGAATAATCAGTATCAAGGCAATTATCCGCAATACAAACGGTACATGCAGCAAGTAGTTCTTATAGCTTTTAGGGGTATGGGCATACACACGGGCATCCGAAATCTGAAGCGTAGCTTCACTATTCTTCCGCTTCATAATATACCATACTATATAAGGTATAAGCAACAGCAGCAAAAATAAATATTCAATATTGGCAAAAACCATATTTATGTACGATTTAACGATTTACAATTCAGCTTCGCTCCAAACATCCCTCATTTTTCACTCATGTATATCCGATTGAAGTCACTTTTTCAGTATTAAGCAAAATAATTATACAACTCCAATCCAATATATATCAAGGAACTGACAAGGGCTACAGCCAACACTACAATACCCGCTCCCAGCAAAATCTTGGTACGCAAAGAACGTTTCTCGATAATGGTAATCTCAGTAGGCTGCGGCTTGGCATTCTCCTCTTCTTTCTCCTTGGTTTCATTAATAAAGTCAATGGCATTAATCAGGTTAGCGTCATTTTCGTTCACCAATGGATTATGCTTGGCAAATTTCACCAAATCAGCAGTCTGGAACAATTCACGCAAATCTGATAGAGCTTCCTTATCTTTCATTTCCAGCAACTTATCTATGATTTCCGTAGAAGTCATTTCCAAAGCATTGAAACCAAAGCGGTCTTTTATATATGTACGAAGAGCATCAGTCAATTCCGTATAATATTCCTTCGGCTCCCCTTTCTGCCATACCTTCTCATTCTTGATACGTTCTATCTCCTGCATAGCCAACTGATGGGGAGGCAACTTAGGTTCTACCTTCACCTTACGGATAATAGGCTTATTGTCGAAGAAGCGCATTATCAGATAGACAAGTAATATCCCTATCGGGATAATCAGCGCACCACAAGCCATAAGACCATACCAGTCTTCCCAAGCAAAAGGCGCTTGCATCACTGTTTTGGGACCGAAAAACTGTTCCGGATTCTCCGGATCTAACGGGACATTCACCGAATATACTTTCAATGCCAACGCTTTGGAGCGATACTTCTCATTATCCACCGTCACTTCCATAGGCGGCAGATAATAAAGAGCCGAGTCGAAAGAGGTAACTGTATACTCTTGAGTTATCAATGCACGCCGACCATCATTCAGCAATTGCGTATCCGGTTTGGCCACATCAATAATTTCAACCCCATTCACCAGCGTATCGGTATATACCGGGAATATGGCACGCTTATCGGCATCCAGAGATACTTGAAGCTTTATCTTTGCCTGCTCTCCAATAAGAATCTGCAAAGAGTCAATCGTAGCATCTACCGTTACCGACTGGGCTACTACCCTTCCCGACCATGCTATCAATAACGCTATCAGAAATAAATATCTTTTCATTTTCCGATTAATTTCGTTTCGCAAACAAATTCATCAATGCCTTGACATAATCCTGGTCGGTACGTACCGACACATTGTCGACATTACTCTTGGTAAACGTTTCATTCAATTCCGCCTGCTTGTTCACCCACCAATCATGATGGGCACGGCGCACGGCACGCGAGGAGGTGTCAATCCACTGCTCATGTCCCGTCTCGGCATCCCTAATCTTCATCAGTCCCACGGGTGGCAATTCTTCCACACGACGGTCGTACACCTGAACGGCAACCAGGTCATGCTTACGATTGGCAATGGTCATGGCGTTCTTGAAACTTTCCTGGTCGATGAAGTCGGACAAGACAAATGCCGTGCAACGGCGTTTCATTACGTTTGTCAGATACTCCAAGCCCAGACGAATGCTCGTCCTCCGGCTTTCCGCATGAAAATCTATCAGTTCGCGGATGATGTAAAGTATATGCTTACGTCCCTTCTTGGGCGGAATAAACTTCTCAATCCGGTCCGAAAAGAAGATGACACCAATCTTGTCATTATTCTGAATGGCAGAGAATGCCAGTGTGGCGGCAATTTCCGTCACCATATCCTTCTTCATCTGCTTTACCGTACCGAATTCCAAACTACCGGAAACATCTACCAACAACATCACTGTCAATTCGCGCTCCTCCTCAAACACCTTGACGTAAGGCTTGTTGAAGCGGGCGGTCACATTCCAGTCAATGTCGCGTATGTCGTCGCCAAACTGATACTCGCGCACTTCGGAGAATGCCATACCTCTACCCTTGAAGGCAGAGTGATACTGCCCGGCAAAGATATTGTTGGACAGTCCGCGCGTCTTTATCTCAATCTGACGGACTTTCTTCAAAAGTTCTGTTGTTTCCATTGATTTATTTTAATAATCTCATTTAAGCACACAAGCGCAATTTAGTTTATAACAGAAACTTCCCTATGAAAAGGGGTGAAGTTTTCGGTACTCAACCCTAAGGTTTACGACGCTAAACCTCAGGTATTGGATTGTAAACCTCAAGTTTACGAAAACCTCTATTATGCGTTAGGGCACTTCAACCTTGTTCAGTATCTTGCTGACGATTTCATCAGATGTCATATTGCTGGCTTCCGCCTCGTAAGTCAAGCCGATACGGTGGCGAAGTACGTCGTGTGCCACAGCGCGCACATCCTCCGGAATGACATAACCGCGACGCTTGATGAACGCGTAGCTACGGGCAGCCAGGGCCAAGTTGATGGAGGCACGGGGCGAACCGCCGAAACCAATCATGTCTTTCAGCTCTTTCAAATCGTATTTTTCCGGATAACGAGTAGCAAATACAATATCGACAATATATTTTTCGATTTTCTCATCCAGATATACCTGGCGAACCACCTTGCGGGCTTCGATAATCTCGTCAGCCTTCAAGATTGGCTTCACGTTGAACTTCTCTCCATTGATATTCTGGCGAATAATCAGTTTCTCCTCTTCCTGCTTCGGATAGTCAATTACAACTTTCAGCATGAAACGGTCCACTTGCGCTTCGGGCAGCGGATAAGTACCTTCCTGCTCAATAGGATTCTGCGTGGCAAGCACCAAAAATGGTTTGGGCAACCCGAAAGTTTCATTGCCGATAGTAACTTGACGTTCCTGCATGGCTTCCAGCAAAGCACTCTGTACTTTGGCGGGAGCACGGTTGATTTCATCAGCCAAAACAAAATTTGCGAAGACCGGACCTTTTTTTACTTGGAACGTTTCATCTTTCTGGCTGTAAACCATTGTACCTATTACGTCGGCAGGCAACAAGTCAGGCGTAAACTGAATGCGGCTGTATTGCGCATCAATCAACGAAGCAAGCGTCTTGATAGCTAAAGTCTTTGCCAAACCGGGCACACCTTCCAACAACACGTGTCCATCGGACAACAAACCAATTAACAACGACTCTACCAGATGCTTTTGTCCTACAATGACCTGGTCCATACCTGTGGTAAGATTGGTAACGAAAGCACTTTGTCTTTCAATCCGCTCATTCAGTTCGCGGATGTCAATTGTTTCAGCCATAAATCATTCTATTTTTTTAATGTTTAATTTCCTCATTTATCCGGTTTTGAACCGGTAATTATTTTTTTCGCTCCCAAAAGTACGGGAATAAATTAACCATACCAACTAATTTTTATTAAAAAACTATGCGAAACCTTTAGATTAAACTACTTTCATAGAGTTTAGTATTTAACAAAAAAAGAAGCAGTAATTTTTTACTGCTTCTTGGCCAATTTTGGTATCTTGATAGTAGTACCATAAGGCACATTATCCGGATTCTTGATTACGCCGGGATTATGCTTCACGATATAAGGCCAAAGCGCTTTTGTCCCATAAAAACGAAGCGCTACCCTAGTCAGCGTTTCCCCTTCCTTGATGGTATAAGTGGTTTCTGTTCCCACAATCGTATACCCCACAGAATCCGGTTCAAACGGTACAACTGTCTTTTTTTGCTCTTTTTTAGGAGTGGGAGACTGTACTTGTACATTTTCCTTTGGAGTTTTTTTAAGCGTAGGAGTTGTTGCAGCAACAGTTTCTGCCACAGTATCTATCCGGGCAGGAGCTACAACATCTTTTGAAACAATACTGTCTGTCAAGGCAATATTGTCTTGACCGGCAGGAACCTCCACCTTTTCAGTAACAGATTCCCTCACATCCGGGTCTGCAACTTCTTCTACAAGAGGCTTTGCAGTAAGTGCGTCAAGCAAGTCCGGATAATACATGAAAGCTACGGCACCACCACACAGCAACACTACAAAAACAACGATGCCTATAAAATATTTCATAGTCGAAGAATCTGCCATATCTTTTATCACTGGCTCAGACGGTTCCGGCTCAACA